>Ga0315902_10003343_pt1 | contig 24110 bp, 24 predicted proteins | sample LakEriMetagenome_9_FD_203523 | JGI IMG/M metagenome (GOLD analysis project Ga0315902, IMG submission 203523) | Freshwater fungal communities from buoy surface, Lake Erie, Ohio, United States - Buoy 12 MA117 | ecosystem: Environmental > Aquatic > Freshwater > Lake > Lake biofilm | place: USA... | reverse complement strand
GCTAAATTTGCCGGAGAAGAAAAAAAATCCCAGCAAGTTTGGAGGTCGGTAGAAACGTGCTGAACGCGCTTTAGTTGGTACATAATTTCTTTCTTTATTAAACAAGAATTTACACCATTTGTTCTACTATAAAACCCAATATGAATCACTTTTTATCGAAATTTAAAAAAGACATTCAGCCCTACCACGATGCGATTGTAGGACATCCATTATACGGTTCTATTCGCACCATTGAAGACCTAAAAACCTTCATGGAGTCGCATGTGTTCGCCGTGTGGGATTTCATGTCGTTACTTAAGGCACTTCAAGCGAAATGTACCTGCACAACGATTCCTTGGAAACCTGTTGGTATGGGCAACATCCGTTACCTAATCAATGAAATAGTTGTTGGGGAAGAAAGCGATATTGCCCCAACCGGTGAACGACTTAGCCATTATGAACTTTACCTCAAGGCCATGAGCGAGGTGGGATGTGATGCTACACCCATCAAAACACTGACTGAACAGTCTGTTTCATTGGAAGGACTAAGAACATCCTTGAATGTTTCCAACATTCCTTCCGCAGCTGCCCACTTTGTTCGCCATACATTTGATGCCATTGAACGGGCGGAAGTACATGCCCTTGCTGCGGTATTTGCTTATGGCCGAGAAGACCTGGTACCAGCCATGTTTGTTCGCTTGGTGGAGGAGTTAGAAAAAGAAAGCAATGTTTCGATGGAAACCCTCACCTATTACCTCAAAAGACACATCGAACTAGACGGTGATCACCACAGTATATTGGCTGAACAAATGGTGGTGGATTTATGTGGCGACGACCCGTTGAAATGGCAAAATGCAACTGATGAAACGATTCAATCCCTTACCGCACGACACCACTTATGGGATGGGATTTTGATTGCGATGGAAAAAACATTGCACTAAATAACAGGGAAGTTTAGGCGAATGAAAACTCCTCAGCGTGGGTTTCGATATACGTTAACGTATCTAATATTTCATTTAAATCAAAAGAAGTAACGAGCTTCAAACGCCAGTCTTTAAAATGGGAAATCCCCTTGAAATAATTGGTGTAATGCCTTTTCATCTCTGCAATTCCCAAACGCTCGCCTTTCCATTTCACACTCATCAATAAATGCTCGCGTGCGGCCTCAACCCGCTGTATAACGCCCGGCGCAGGCAGATGTTCGCCCGTATTCATGAAGTGCTTGATTTCGTTGAAAATCCAAGGATAACCGATGCTTGCCCGACCAATCATGATGCCATCAACACCATACCGTTCTTTATATAATACCGCTTTCTCCGGTGAATCAATATCGCCATTGCCAAAAACAGGAATCTTCATGCGCGGGTTGTTTTTGACCTCTCCAATGAGTGTCCAATCGGCTTCGCCCTTGTACAGTTGCACACGTGTTCGCCCATGAATGGAAATGGCTTCGACGCCGACATCCTGAAGCATTTCAGCGGTACTCACCACAAACTTCGTTTCATTGTCCCAACCCAAACGCGTTTTTACGGTTACGGGAAGGTTCGTTATTTTTACAATTTCTTCGGTCATCTGCACCAACTTAGGAATGTTGCGCAGCATACCTGCTCCCGCTCCTTTGCACGTTACTTTTTTCACCGGACAACCATAATTGATATCGATAATGTCGGGATTGGTACGTTCAATGATTCGAGCGGCTTCTTTCATGCTCTCAATGTCGTACCCGAAAATCTGTATACCTACAGGTCGCTCGTATTCGTAAATGTCCATTTTCTGAACACTTTTCGCAGCATCTCGGATAAGTCCTTCCGAAGAGATGAACTCGGTATACATCAAATCTGCTCCGTGTTTCTTGCAAAGAGCACGAAAGGGAGGGTCGCTCACGTCTTCCATAGGAGCAAGCAAGAGTGGAAACTCACCCAATTCAATGTCACGGATTTTCACCATGGTACAAATTTACGGAAAAGGAAGGATTTGTTTGAAATGCAACAATTGGAATAACATTCTGCACCTATACACTTGGTCCGACTTTTAGCGTAAACCATTGCACCGAAAACAGGTTTTTTGTTCTTAATTTATGGCTGTTTCGAAGTATTAACATGGGCTCGTAAATAAGGCGCTGTTATGCGGTATTTATTGTTTTATTTCCACAATCACGCCATTTAGCTTGTCGCCTGTTCTCAACTCCACTTCAACATCTCTGTAATAATATGGCGACCATTTTTCTACTATTACTTCATCTTTACTATTCCAATCAACCGCTTTGTAACCATCGGGAATTATATAATCATCGAGTGGTACGCTTTTGTCAAAATTAGTTGGAATAATCACCCAATAAACCCTAGAATAATCAAATGCTCCTAAATCCATCTGAAAGGAAACAATTTTATGCTTTTTGTCAGGGGAGATTTTTTCCTCTAGAATGACCATATTCTCATCATTTAAAAATTGTTTTTTCTTTGAATGACAAGAACATAAAAGAAAGATTATAAACATTAACGGAAGTTGTCTCATCCATAGGGGATTGAAATGTGGCAAAACGTTCTTACAGGCGAAAAGAACGCGCCTAATCGGCTTCATTTTTTAACGAACCTAGTAAGGATGACAATCCCTTGCCCGTTGACTTTGCCTTCAATCTGCTCTGGATTATCGGCTACCAAGCGAATGTTGCGAACAGCGGTACCTCGTTTGGCGGTGAATCCGGCGCCTTTTACATCCAAGTCTTTGACCAAAACGACCGAATCTCCCTGCATGAGTCGCACACCGTTGGCATCCAAGTGTACAACGGCATCGTCTTGATCACTTTGCATCCATTTTTCCGCCCATTTCTGGTTTTCCTCATCGAGGTAGAACATCTCTATTAAATCTTGCGCCCAGTTTTCATGTGACAATTTCTGAAGTGCCACCCTTGCAAAGACTTGAACAGGCACATGCTCGCTCCACATGGCATCATTTAGGCACCTCCAATGGTTGGGGTTAAGTTCTTTTTCACCGTTAAATTGATCGATGCATTCGTTGCACAGCAACAATTCTTCCTGTTGTTGATTGGGAGAAAGTACCGGGATTTCAAATGCATGTAAATCGTTATCTGCACGGCAGCATTCGCAGGCGTTACCGGCTCTATCCATCAATATTTTAGACATGATTAAGGCTTGAGGTATTTATCTAATGCGATGTGCAAGCCCAAACCACGTAACTCTTGGCCTTTCGCAACGATATTACCTTCTCCGTCAATTAAAAATCCAGACGGAATGGATGAAACGTTGTACGCTTTGGAGGCTACACGGTCTTTGTCCCAACCGTGGTATTTCCAAACGAGCTTATCGTCTGTAATGGCTTTTTTCCAAGCTTGCTCATCGCGGTCTAGTGAAACACTATACACAACAAAGCCATTGGCATTCGTGAATTTTGAATCTTTGTATTTATGGTACGCTTCCACAACGTTAGGGTTTTCCATACGGCACGGACCGCACCACGATGCCCAAAAATCAACCAGTACCATTTTGCCCTTAAGTTTGGAAAGCTTGATTTTTTTTCCTTTGGGACTAACCAAAACGATATCAGGCGCTTTTTCGCCTTGTTGAACGGTTCGGTTCATCACGAAAGGACTAAAACCAAACCAAAGGGCTGCGCAGGCAAACAATCCAAACAAGAATACTTTTGTCTTCATCATCCGATTCGTCTTATGTCTGCACCTAGGTTGTTTAATCGAATGTCAATGTCTTGGTACCCTCTATCAATTTGTTCGATGTTGTGAATGACACTTTTTCCTTTGGCGGAAAGTGCCGCAATTAATAAGGATACACCTGCTCGGATATCTGGTGAAGTCATTTGAATTCCACGAAGTGGGTATTGTTTGTCCAAACCAATTACAGTAGCACGGTGTGGATCACATAGAATAATCTGCGCCCCCATATCGATTAGTTTGTCGACGAAGAACAAACGCGATTCGAACATTTTTTGGTGTATGAGAACCGAACCTTTTGCTTGGGTAGCTACTACCAGTACAATTGAAAGCAAATCAGGCGTAAAACCAGGCCATGGTGCATCGGCAATGGTCATGATAGACCCGTCGATGTAGGTATCAATTTCGTAATGGTCTTGGGCTGGAATGTAAATGTCTTCACCACGACGTTCAAGGTTAATCCCCAAGCGCTTAAACACATTCGGAATAATACCCAAGTTATCATAGCTGACATCTTTGATGGTGATTTCGGAACCTGTCATGGCTGCCAAACCGATGAAACTGCCGATTTCAATCATGTCTGGTAAAATGCGGTGAAAACACCCTTTTAAGGCGTCTACTCCTTCGATATGAAGCATATTGGAACCGATTCCCTCGATTTTGGCTCCCATTGCATTCAACATTTTACACAATTGCTGCAAGTACGGTTCACAGGCCGCATTGTAGAAGGTTGTTTTTCCCTTCGCCAATACCGCTGCCATAACTATGTTGGCTGTTCCTGTGACGGACGCTTCGTCCAAGTGCATGTACGTTCCGGTTAACTCATCGGCTTCAATGGAATAAAAATGTTCTCCAGCGTCATAATTAAATTTAGCCCCTAGCTTCATAAAACCTTCGAAGTGGGTATCCAACCTTCTGCGGCCAATTTTATCGCCACCCGGCTTTGGAATGAACCCTTTTCCAAAACGCGCCAACAGGGGACCTACAATCATGATGGAACCTCTTAATGAACCCGCGCGTTTTTTGAAATCCTCGGACTCTAGGTATTCCATATCGATCTCTTTGGCTTGGAAGATGTAAGTTCCTTTCTCTACTTTCTCCACCTTTACACCCATCGCTTGCAACAAGCTGATTAACTTGTTCACATCGATGATATCGGGCACATTGGAGATTGTCACCTTTTCAGGTGTAAGCAGGGGCGCGCATAGCACCTGAAGAGCTTCGTTTTTCGCTCCTTGTGGTATCAGTTCCCCTTTTAGTGGTTTTCCGCCGTAGATTTCGAATGAGGCCATGGTTTATTTTTTAAATTTCTTTTTGTGTTTCTGTTTAAAATTAGGTTTATTCTTTCTATGTTGATTTCCTGACAGGCCCAAAGTTCTCAACAGCGTATTGGTATTAACCAATTCTTCTGGATTCTCCAAAACCAACTCTCCATCCGACAAATCTTTTAATTGTTCGGCTATCACATTGTTTTCAACCGCATCATTATTATGAGCCAAAAACTGAACCTTCATGAAATTGGCCATGGTATTTTTCAGATACGTACGTTCCTTTTCTTCCGTCATGCCTTTTGCCGTTTTCAAAATGGCTTGTGTGTATTTTCCGTAATGACCAAAACGAATGCTGCTTTTAGGATAAACCATGCGTTGAGGCTTTTCGTTCAATACTTCCTGTTTAGGCAAAGGATAGGGTGAATCCACATCCAGTTCAAAATCAGACATCAAGAACAAATGTGTCCACAGTTTATGGCGGTAATCGTCGACATCACGTAAATGAGGATTTAATTGTCCCATTACTTCAATGATTGCCTGCGCTGCACGGTTGCGCTCCTCTCGATTTTCGATTTCACGGGCATGACGAATCATGTTTTGAACATTTCGCCCATATTCGGGAAGTATCATCTTCCCTCTAGTTGTATTGTATTCCATTGATTAACTTTAAATGGGGAAATTAATTCTCGAGAATATTCCCCAGTGCGTTATTGTATATTTCTGCAACGTCTGCTATAAAACCAAAATGTTCATCGTCCACCATTAATTTTCCTTTGGTCACGTGTCCAAGCAAGGTATACGCTGTTTCAGATTTCATCATTATCTCAATAAAAGCTTCTTCCTGATCTTCGCTTACAGCCACCACCACACGTCCTTGTCCTTCCCCAAACAAGAAAGCATCCGGACGAATTTCAGAGTCTGTCACGACATCGAAACCGAGGTTTCTTGGCAATGACATTTCTACCAAACTTACGAAAAGTCCACCGTCAGAAACGTCATGCGCTGCATTGATCAATTCATTCTGAATCAACCCTTTTACTACTTCTTGTACTTCCCATTCTTTTTGTAAATCGAAATAAGGAGCTGGAGACGCTTTGATTCCATGGTACGCAACAAGGTACTCAGATGACGCTATGTCGTCGGTACATTCACCCAGCACAAAAATCAAATCACCTTTTTGTTTGAAATCCAGGGTCATCATTTTGTCTTTATCCTCCAATATACCAATCATACCTATCGTTGGCGTTGGAAACACAGGAACCTCTACCCCATTGCTAACCGTTTGGTTGTAAAACGAAACGTTTCCACCTGTGACCGGCGTTTTAAACTTCAGACATGCCTCTGACATGCCCTGAATGGCTCCGACAAACTGCCAATACGACTCTGGATTGTATGGATTCCCAAAATTCAAACAATTGGTAATTGCACTTGGGGTTCCTCCTGAGCAAACGATATTCCGCGCAGCTTCCGAAACCGCAATCATGGTTCCAACTTTTGGATTGGCATGAACAAACCTGGAGTTGCAATCCACCGTCATGGCAAGCGCTTTGTTCGTTCCTTTGATGTGCACAACACCAGCGTCCGAAGGTGCATTTGTCGTCATGGTACGCGTACCTACCATGGAGTCGTATTGTTCATAAATCCATCGCTTGGAGGAAATATTGGGAAGTCCAAGTAAATGGTATGCGACATCTTTCAGGTTTTCCGGAACACGTATGTGCGACACATCAAACCGCTGGTATTCCTGAAAATAAGCTGGTTCACTGTATTCGCGTTCGTACTGTGGTGCACCACCACCCAATACAAGCGATTCTGCAGGAACATCACCTACCAATTCTCCATCCATGAAGTAGCGGATTCGTCCTGTATCGTTGACCACACCAATTTCTTCCGCGTGCAGGTCCCACTTATCAAAAATCCGTTTCACAATTTCCTCTTGTCCTTTTTGAACCACTACAAGCATACGCTCCTGCGATTCTGAAAGTAAAATTTCGTAAGGAAGCATGTTTTGCTGGCGGGTTGGCACCTTATCCAGGTGTATTTCCATTCCAACACCTCCAGCGGCACTCATTTCACAGGTAGAACAAGTAATTCCAGCTGCACCCATGTCTTGCATACCACGAATGGCATCTGTTTGTGCCAATTCCATGGTGGCTTCCAATAAGAGCTTTTCCATGAACGGATCACCCACCTGAACAGATGGCAAATCGTTCACAGAGTCCTCGGTAATGTCCTTTGATGCGAAGGCTGCACCGGCAATACCGTCTTTTCCCGTGGAAGAACCAACGATAAAAACCGGGTTTCCGGGACCAGTAGCTTTTGCAGAAATGATTTTTCTAGTATCAATGATTCCAGCAGAAAAAGCATTGACTAGCGGGTTGGTATTGTATGATTCGTCGAAAAACACTTCGCCCCCAACGATTGGAACTCCGAAAGCATTTCCATAATCGCCGATACCTTTGGTAACACCTTTCACCAACCATTTTGTACGATCCAATTGTATGTTGCCAAAACGCAAGGAATTCAACTGAGCAATCGGCCTAGCACCCATGGTGAAAATATCTCTATTTATTCCCCCAACTCCCGTAGCGGCCCCTTGATAAGGTTCTAATGCACTTGGATGATTGTGTGACTCAATTTTGAATACACAACCTAAACCATCACCGATATCCACCAACCCTGCATTTTCTTCACCGGCTTTAACCAGCATGTGCGGACCATCCTTGGGTAATTTCTTCAACCAAAGAATGGAGTTTTTATAGGAACAATGTTCCGACCACATGACCGAATAGACCGCTGTTTCTGTAAAATTAGGTGTGCGCCCAAGAATACCGCAAATCATTTCAAATTCGTCGGCACGAAGGCCTAGGTCGATGGCCTGCTCAAGTGTTGCTTCCTTTTGAAGGGTATTTTCCATAATCGTTTAATCTATACAAATGTAGCATTTTTTAACATGCCCAATTCGAAAGGTTTTGAACACATTCAATCCTATTTAGCAGTTAACAGGCTCACTCTCCCAGCTTGACCCTCACCCCAAAACTAGCATTGTGCAACCAATTTGACACCCCAATATTTGGCTTCGAATCAAAAAAAGTGTTGTATTCAAATCGAAAATCGATTCGTTTGAAAACCGAAAAATTCATCGCATATTGGCCCATGAATCGGTAATCGGAAAAATCATCAAATACAGGCTGGTAATAGGTGGTACCAGTAAATGAAAAAGTGGATTTCGGTTGAATAAACCATGAAAGGTAATTGCTCCAACGCACATCCTCGATAAATGTTCCAGTCGTTTGAATCTCCTCGTGCTCGAAAAAAGCGGATGTTCCGGCAAAAACCCGTATGCCGTTTTTGTCCCGCGCTTTTACCCGTAAACCCGTTCCAATAAGTGCCCTAAGGCGCTGATCCAACAGTTCGTTGTATTGCACTTGGGTATAACTTTCCCATTTCCACGGACTCTTTCTTTCTGCGTTTTTACCGCTCATACGCAAGGCATACCTCATATGCACCATGCCAGCGTTCGCATACACACGATCAACGCCTTTTGAATAAGACCAATCAGTCAAGAAAAGAACGTAATGCAACTTGTTTTTAAATTGCACCCTTGGTCGCAAGGAGGCATTCAAAAGCAGGTCCTTGTTATCTACCATCGAGAAACCAGAATCAAATGAGCCGCTCCAGCCGGCAGTATCGTCATAGATTCTTCGGTTTTCAATATTGACCACTTGCCCATAACAACGACTCGACCAAGTCCAGAGAGCAACCACTACCAACAACAAAAAATAATAATTACCTGCTTTGTACATAGCGATACATGAAAAAGGCAATGAATCCAAAAATGGCATTGGGAACCCACACCGCAACTGCAGCAGGAAAACCAACGTTCATTGCAGCAACCGTTGTCACTTTCATTGCGAAAATGTAGATGAAAATAATCAATAGTCCAATCGCAATATTAATCCCAATTCCACCTCGTTTTTTTTGGGAAGAAACGGCGACACCAATGATGGTAAGTACATATGTTGCAAAAGGGTAAGAAGTACGTTGATGCAATTCGATTTCGAACATCGGCACGCTCCCGGAGCCTTTTTCTTTCTCTCGTTCTATAAACTCTTTTAATTCATCATAAGTCATCGCCTCTGCAATATTCTCCCTGTGTGCAATTTCTTCCATTTCAAAGGGTAAAATCGTGTCCTTGCGGTGGCCTTCTTTCAAAACATCGTTCGGATAACCACATCGTCTTTCATAAAAATCAGTCAAAATCCACTTTCGCGATTTGATGTCTTGTGTTGCCGTTCGTGCTTTAAGCAAGTAGATAATGGTGTCTTTTTTCTCGTCCCATTGTTCCAATACAAAGTCATTGATGGTATTGCGTTCAGCAAAATAACTATTGAAATACACGTACCTATTTCCCGGAAACTCGGCATGGTAATCTTCAATGGACATGGCATCCCGGTAATATTGCTCTTCAAAATTCAAGCGCACTCGGTTGGATCTAGGAATGACGAAATGGTTTAACACAAGCGAAATCAACATTAAAATGGTCGCTGCAAGCATGTAAGGCCTAAGAAATCGATGAAAGGGCTTTCCGCAATTAAGAATGGGTATGATCTCCGATTCTTGTGCCATTTTTGCCGTAAACCAAATCACAGCAACAAATATGATCATAGAAGAAAACAGGTTTCCGTAATACACTATGAAGTTGAGGTAATAACTAAAAATAATTTCGCTGACCGGCGCCTGGTTATTGATAAATTCGGACAACCTTTCGGAAAGATCAAACACCATCGCTAAAAGCATAATAACCGCCAACATGAAGAAAAAGGTGGTTAAAAATTTTCGGATGATGTACCGGTCCAATATTTTCAACATCCTACAGCCGGTTTTTCAATTTAGGCACCATCGTGTTTTTCCATGCGGTAAACGTCCCAGCCAAGATTTGCTTTCGTGCTTCTTGCATTAACCATAAATAGAAAGCCAGGTTATGAATTGTGGCGATTTGTATAGCCAATGGTTCTTTGGCTTTAACCAAATGCCTTAAATAAGCTTTTGTGTACACTTTATCCACATACGCCGAACCATTGGGGTCGAGCGGAGAGAAATCAGCTTCCCACTTATTGTTTTTAATATTAATAATTCCCTCGGAGGTAAATAACATTCCATGACGTGCATTCCTACTGGGCATTACACAGTCAAACATATCTACCCCCAACGCAATGCATTCAAGTAAATTCACAGGTGTCCCAACGCCCATCAAGTACCTTGGTTTTTCCTCTGGCAAGATAGCACATACCACATCCGTCATACCATAGAGTTCCTCGTCTGGTTCACCTACCGAAAGCCCACCAATGGCATTTCCAACGGCATTTGCCTCCGAAATGACGTGTGCTGACTGCATGCGAAGGTCTTTGTATACACTTCCCTGGACAATTGGAAAAAGCGCTTGTTCATGGCCATACTTCGGTTGTGTGACTTCCATTTGGGCCATGCAACGCTTCAACCAGCGATGGGTCATTTCCATGGATCGCCTGGCATACCCATAATCGCACGGAAAGGGAGTACATTCATCAAAAGCCATGATTATATCAGCCCCAATGCTTCGTTGAATATCGATTGCCCGCTCGGGAGTGAAAAAATGGTAACTTCCGTCAATATGGGATTGAAAACGAACGCCTTCCTCCTTTATTTTTCTGGAACCCGACAAGGAATAAACCTGATACCCACCACTATCCGTGAGCATGGGGCGCTCCCAACCAATAAAATTATGCAATCCACCTGCCTTTTCGATTACTTCCGTTCCCGGACGCAAATAGAGGTGGTAGGTATTTCCCAAGATAATCTGCGCTTGCACATCCTCTCGCAATTCTTGTTGATGAACGCCCTTTACACTGCCTGCAGTTCCTACTGGCATAAAAATCGGCGTTTCGATGCTCCCATGCTCGGTGTGTAACAAGCCCACCCGTGCTTTTGACTGTTCGTCCTTTTTTAGCAGATCAAAGTGCATAACCTTGTTGAAAAATAAAGTAGGCAAAGATACATCATATTCAATTAGCACCCCATCTTTGCATCAAAGCTTGAGGTATGGCATTTCTTCCCGAATTTGATTATGATTGGAACAGCCTTCTTTTTTATGGTTTTTCGGGAATGGCATTGGTGCACGTCCTATTTGTTTGCCTCACCTATGGGAGACTGGCTTTTTACAAAAGAAAAGCCCCTAATGTTCCGTTGGATCTTCCACCAGTTAGCGTTATTATTGCGGCCAGAAATGAATCGGAAAACCTTTATGAACACTTGCCTTCCATACTCAACCAGGATTACCCCGGTTTTGAAGTCATTGTTGTCAACAACCAGTCAATCGACGATTCTTCTTACCTTTTGGCTGCGTTGCAACGCCAACACCCCAACTTAAAAGTAATTGAAGTAGCTAGAAGCCAACACATTAAACCAGGCAAAAAGCTCCCTTTAACACTAGGTATTAAAGCCGCGAAAAACGAGTTGTTATTATTTACCGATGCCGATTGCCAGCCAAATGGCAAACAATGGCTCAAGAGCATGACCTCTCATTTCACTGTGAAACAAGAACTTGTGTTGGGATTTGGGCCTTACTATCAGGAACGCGGCTTTCTAAACAGGTGGATACGGTTCGATACCACATGGACCGGCATGAATTATTTCTCCTTTGCCTTGGCAGGAATGCCTTATATGGGGGTTGGAAGAAACCTAGGCTATACCAAAACACTTTTCCAACGGGTCAACGGGTTTCGAAGTCATTACGCGATTCCTTCCGGGGACGATGACCTTTTTGTGCAAGAGGCTGCTGCTAAAAGGAATTACTCCATCAACCTTGATCCCGAATCTTTTTGCTATTCTAAACCTCACCATACTTGGCAAGGTTGGTTAAGACAGAAATCGAGGCATTTTAGCACAAGCGATCACTACAAACTTATTAAAAAAGCATTGTTAGGAATATATCCTATGACACTGCTCATTATCCTCGGTTTACTTATTACTTTGTTGCTTGATACGGAGTTTCGATGGATAACCTTAATCGTTTTTGGATTTATAACGACTGTCAAGTGGTGGATGATGGGACTTTGCTTCTCGAAATTGCAGCAAAAAAAATTCATTCCATTCCTGCCGATTTGGGACATTTGCTACGCATTGATTCTTCCTGTGTTATTTTACACCTCCGAAAAAAAAGCGCGTAACCAATGGTAGATGTAACCGGTTTTTCTGAGAAAGCAAAGCACGACCTTACGTTGGTTGACGAGGCAAGAAAGGGCAGTCAGCAAGCCTATGCGGAGCTGATGGACAAATACAGGGAATCGATTTACTTCATGATGCTCAAAATGGTTAAAAACCCTGACGATGCGGAAGACCTCACCATTGAGGCATTTGGTAAAGCCTTTTCCCGAATTGATCAATACTCACCCAATTTCGCGTTCAGTACTTGGCTTTTTAAAATAGCATCGAATAACAGCATCGATTTTATCCGCAAGAAACGAATCAAGCTTACCTCCATGGACACCGGCTACAGCAACAAAAATGGAGAGTCCATTCAGATAGATGCAAAAGCCACCACCCGCGACCCGGAGGAACATATCATCCATCACCAGAAGGTTGCACACATGCGCATGCTTGTCAGTAAATTGAAACCGCGATACAAAGTACTGATCGAAAAACGCTATTTTGAGGAACTCAGCTATGAAGAAATCGCTGATGAGCTCAATTTACCGCTAGGGACCGTTAAAGCGCAATTGTTCCGTGCCAGGGATTTCTTGGCGAATATGATGGAAAAAACCAAGGATGCCATTTGAGTATGGACCTCATTGAACGTTACTTTCCTTATTTAACCCCAATACAAAAGGAGCAATTTGGCAAACTGGAAAAAACCTATGCCTTTTGGAATGCACAAATAAATGTTATTTCCAGAAAAGACATGGAGGCTTTCTACGAACGCCATGTTCTTCATTCGCTCGGGATTGCTAAAATCCTATCTTTTCAACCCGGAACCAAGGTGTTGGATATTGGCACCGGCGGAGGCTTTCCTGGGATTCCTTTAGCTATTCTGTTTCCCGAAACGGAATTCCTACTAGTCGACTCCATTGGGAAAAAAATTAAGGTTGTCAAGGCTGTAATAGAGGCGTTGAACCTTGAAAACGTTCAAACTGCTCATATCCGAGCAGAGGAAGTGGAAGGTCAATTTGATTTTATCGTAAGCCGCGCTGTAACCCGAATGGCAGAATTTATACCGCTTACAAAAGGAAAATTTCTCAAAGAACAAAAAAACGAACTTCCAAATGGCATTCTTTACCTTAAAGGAGGTGACTTGACGGATGAGCTTGCACTAGTCAATAAAACGTTACAGGTACTTCACCTGAACACTTATTTCACGGAGTCCTTTTTCGAAACAAAAAAAGTGGTTTACGTCAACTGTTCGTAATTCGTTTTGAGGGATTTCTTACTTTTGATTAACGGAAGCACCCTTTTTCATGCAGCATCTAACCAAACAGGTATTCTCCATCGGACGAAAGGAACGAGAAAAAAAAAATGGCCACAAGGCTTGCGTTGTATGGATGTCTGGTCTTTCCGGAAGTGGGAAATCAACCCTTTCGGATGCCGTATGCGCTGAGTTGTTTAAAAGAAACATGCAATTCGCTCAGTTGGATGGCGATAATACCCGCCTAGGTTTATGTAACGACCTTGACTTCACTGAACAAGCAAGAAGGGAAAACCTTCGAAGAGCAGCAGAAGTGGCTAAGCTTAACCTTACGAATGGATTAATCACTATCGCGTCGTTTATAACACCAACAGAAACGGACAGGTATATGGTGCGTGCCCTTATTGGAGCAGATCTGCTAGAAGTTTTTGTACATGCCCCCGTCGAGTTGTGTATTGAACGTGACGTCAAAGGATTGTATAAAAAAGCCATTCGGGGAGAAATTTCTTCGTTCACTGGGATATCCGCTCCGTTTGACGTTCCACTAAATCCAGTGCTTACCCTGAATACATCGCAACAGTCCATCGCGGAATGTAAAAACGATTTATTGGATCTAATCCTTCAAACATGTACAAGAAATGACTAAATACTACCTGAATTACTTGGAAGAATTAGAGGCTGAGGCAGTTTTCGTTTTACGTGAGGTAGCAGCGCAATTTGACCGAGCGGTTATCCTTTTCTCCGGTGGAAAAGATTCCATAGTTGTGACGCATTTGGCAGCGAAGGCCTTTTTTCCTGCCAAAATTCCCTTTCAATTACTTCACATCGATACGGGACACAATTTCCCTGAAACCATGCGTTACCGAGACGAACTGATAGAACGTTTTGGCGTGGAACTCATGGTAGGATCGGTTCAACATTCCATCGATGCAGGTCGGGTAACAGAAGAAAAAGGGAAGAACGCCACTCGGAACCTGGCTCAAATCACCACCTTATTGGACACCATTGAGCAACAAAAAATCAATTGTGCTATTGGTGGAGGAAGACGTGACGAAGAGAAATCAAGGGCCAAGGAAAGGTTTTTTTCGCATCGCGACGATTTCGGACAATGGGACCCAAAAAATCAACGTCCCGAATTATGGAACCTCTTCAACGGGAGGCATTTTCCCGGTGAACATTTCCGTGCATTTCCTATCAGTAACTGGACAGAAATGGATGTATGGAACTATATTCTCAAAGAACAAATAGACATGCCCTCGTTGTATTTTGCCCATGAAAGAGAGGTTATTTGGCGAAATGACTCTTGGATTCCGGTTTCAGATTTTATCCAACTTTCTGAAGAGGACGTTCCAGTAACTAAAAAAATCCGTTTCAGAACACTGGGTGACATCACCATCACAGGTGGAATCGAATCCGACGCAGACACATTGGAAAAAGTAGTCATGGAAGTCGCCGCCATGAAGCAAACTGAACGCGGAAGGAGAGCCGACGACAAAAGGTCCGAAAACGCAATGGAAGAACGTAAAATTCAAGGGTATTTTTAATATGGATATTTCACAAAATCAATTGCTCCGTTTTACCACTGCAGGCAGTGTTGACGATGGCAAAAGTACGCTGATCGGTCGCCTTCTGTACGATTCAAAATCCATTTTCGAAGACCAATTAGACGCGGTCGCACAGTCGAGCATGAGAAAGGGACACGAACAATTGAACCTCGCTTTATTTACCGATGGACTCAAAGATGAAAGGGAACAAGGAATAACCATCGATGTGGCATACCGTTATTTCACCACACCCAAACGCAAATTCATCATTGCCGATACCCCAGGACATATTCAGTATACTAGAAATATGGTCACAGGTGCCTCCACAGCAAACGCGGCCATTCTGCTGATCGATGCCAGAAAAGGTGTGGTGGAGCAAACCAAACGCCACTCTTTTATTGCCTCGCTTTTACAAATTCCACATTTACTTATTTGCGTCAATAAAATGGACCTTGTAGATTACAGCGAAGATGTTTTCCAACAGATTGTTGCGCAGTACGAAAGGGTGGCTTCTAAAATGTCCATTCGAGACATTCGATACATCCCTATCAGCGCGCTTGAAGGCGATAATGTGGTTAATAAATCGAAGGAAATGCCTTGGTATTCTGGCCCAGCATTGCTCAGTGAGCTGGAAAACCTACACATTAGTTCAGACCTCAACAAGATTGACGCAAGGTTTGCTGTACAAGGTGTGATCAGACCCCAGCGCCCTGATTTTCATGACTACCGTGCCTACTCTGGGCGTATTTCTAGTGGGATTTTCAGGTCTGGCGACGAAGTTACGGTTTTGCCAAACGGTGAAACTTCGCGCATTGAAACCATCGAATTCAACGGAGAAATACTAGAAGAAGCATTTGCCCCTCAATCGATTTCTATCACCCTGAAAGACGACATAGATGTGTCTCGTGGCAACATGATTGTGAAACGAAACAACCAACCTGAACTTAAAAAGGAACTAGACGCAATGATGTGTTGGTTTTCTTCCTCAAAGGCTCGAATTGGAGGCAAATACAGCTTGTTTCAAACCACACGTACCACCAAAGCAATGTTGACTGAGGTCGTGTATAAAATGGACATTGATTCGCTTGAACGAAATATGGAGGATAAGGACATCGACATGAATACCATCTGCCGGGTTCGTATCCGGTGCGCGCAACCCATGATGGTCGATCCTTATCGTGAAAACCGACTCACAGGTAGTTTTATCCTGATTGATGAACAAACAAATGAAACCGTAGCTGCGGGAATGCTGGTATAAAATGAAAAAAGAGGAACTTATTAATACAGCCATACATGCCGCGCTTGAAGCGGGAAAAACAATAATGACAATTTATGAGGAAGCAGATCACGGCATTATTCAAAAGGAAGACCGAACTCCCTTGACCAAAGCAGACCTCGCTGCACATTCGCTGATTAACCCACTTCTGCATGCAACCGGAATTCCTGTGTTATCAGAAGAAGGGAGAAACATACCCTATTCAGAGCGTTCAAAATGGGATACGTTGTGGATGGTTGATCCCATAGACGGTACAAAGGAATTTATTAAGCGTAACGGCGAATTCACCGTGAATATAGCGCTGATCCAAAACAATGAGCCCATTCTAGGAGTCATATTCGCACCTGTTTTGAACATGCTTTATGTCGGTTCGGTAGAATATGGCTCTTTCCGATTGAGTAGTGAGATGTCCGACATTACATGGGAGAAAGTGATGAAATTCGGTCAAAAACTCCCGCTTCCAAAAGCACATCAAACATATCGCGTTGTAGCTAGTCGCTCGCATTTATCGGAAGAGACAAAGGAATTTATTGATTCATTAGATACCGGTAAACAAGAAATTGAATTGATATCAAAAGGAAGTTCGCTGAAACTGTGCTTGATTGCAGAGGGTACGGCAGATTGTTATCCGAGGGTAGCTCCTACAATGGAATGGGATACCGCCGCAGGACATGCCATTTGTAAAGGTGCAGTAAAGAAGGTGATGCAATATTCCCGGAAAGAAGAACTGATTTACAACAAAGAAAACTTACTTAATCCGTTGTTTATAGCTCAATAAACTTAGGAAAGTCTGTATTTTTTGAAAAACGCATCCCAGTTCCAAACAAAATTGTTCATCACCTCATCAAGACGCTTTAAGAACAAAGGATTTGGCGCTTGCATGCGCTTGAAATACTCATCCTGAAAATCGTACAGGTTGTATTTGTGGAAAACCGCCTTCGACATTCCGTAAATCATGTTTTTGGAAGGGTGGTTCAACCGTTGAATGAAGGATTGATATTCACGTATTAACTGCGAAAACTCCAATTCCGTCATTCCATAAATACGTGAAAGCTTCTCAAAAATCAACTGCTCAACGCGCGCTGCCTGATCAGGGTCAAATGTGCTTTCAAGAAACGACAAGTTACCAACGATGACGATTAAGCCGAACTCGCCGCTATGGTTTTCAGGAATACTGGGCGATTGCTCAAACACGATATCTTCATTAATCATCTGAGCAACCTCCTTAAATCCATTATCGACGATGTCAAAAATTGCATTTATAAACATATTTGCAACCTGATTGTCCGATAACTTTTTCTTCAAGATAGCACTTAGCATGGAAAAGTTTGTTGTTGTTTGTACTACAAATTTAAAAGAACAAACTTCGTTTCTAACCCCGGTGAAACCATCGTTTTCCACGAAGTTATTAACAGCCTCGGTGATTATTTTAGGGTTTCAGCTCTTTTTTACCTTTCATTGAAGAAAATTCACACCACTTGTTACTGAAAACAAACGATCACATGGGATTAACCACTTCGGAAGTGGAGGAACTCAAAAAACGCTATGGCACGAACGAAATACAAGATCATTCCTCCCGGTCGTGGATGAAGATTCTTCTTGAAATTCTTGTTCAACCCATGTTTTTACTGTTAATAGGCTGCGGAATTCTTTATATTATTATTGGAGATTACAAAGAAGGAATCGTACTGTTCTCGGCGAATATTTTAATCATTGGCATCAGTTTTCATCAGCAATTTAGAAGTGAGGCCTCAATTTCAGCGCTGAAAAAACTGGGTGCTCCCTTTGCCAATGCGATTAGAAATGGCGAAACTTACCGCCTTCCAGCAAAAGAATTGGTGCCCGGTGATGTGGTCCTTTTAGAGGCAGGAGACCTCATTCCAGCTGATGGTTTTTTACTTAAGGGAACCCTATCTGCCAACGAAGCGATCCTAACGGGCGAGTCGGTTCCAGTTGTAAAAACGAATGAACAGAGCAAGAACGAGCTATCTGCTGGCACCTTGGTCTCTGACGGCTCAGGAACCATGCGTGTTAACCGGATTGGATTGCAATGCGCCATTGGAAAAATAAGCCAAAGCCTGAAATCTATTAAATCGAGTGAAACCCCGTTGCAAATCGAGACGCGAAAAGTGATTTTAAAGTCGGGCATCGTCGGCTTGGGGATATGCCTGCTTGTAACGATCATATTGTACCTTAAAATAAAGCACCCTACACAAGCTATTTTGAATGGAATAACTGCTGCAATGGCCATTTTGCCTGAGGAATTTCCCGTTGTTTTTTCAGTATTTCTAGCAATGGGTTCTTGGAAACTATCCAAAAGAAATATCCTTGTTCGAAAGGCGGTTGCCATCGAAACACTTGGTGCAACTTCCGTATTGTGTTGCGACAAAACGGGTACGATTACGCACGGACAATTGGAGCTTAAACGTCTTATCCCTTTTCTTGAATCGCATGAGAACACGCTAGACTTCCCATCCTTATGTAAAATGGCTGCAACTCCGAATGGGAAGGATGGAATCGATCAAGCAATACTTGCCTTTTTTAAAGAAACTTCGTTCAACTTGGAGCGATACCTTTTTCTGCACTCAAAAGCATTTTCGCATGAAGACCTAACGTCCATATGCACCTATCAGGACAAGAAGTACTCTACCCTATTGAGCGTTTCCAAAGGGGCTCCGGAGAAAATCATTGACGAATGTGACTTAAGTGATATACAGAGGGAAAAATGCTTGACAAGGTTAAAAAAAGAAGCCGAGCTTGGGAGGAGGGTTTTGGGGATTTCGTACAGAGAAGTAACTACCATCCATGAGAACTCCGAACAATTCAATAAAGAAAAACTACACTTTGCGGGCTTTCTATCCTTTCATGACCCAGTGCGTCAGGACGCTTCTGTCTCCATTCAGGATTGTATGCAAGCCGGAATAAAAGTGGTATTAATGACGGGTGATTTTCCTGAAACCGCTTCTGCGGTTGCAAAGGAAATCGGGCTACCGACCAAAAAAAGACTTGTCGGATCTGAGATAGATCAAATGTCACAAGAAGAGCTTCAGCAGGCACTTCATGATTGCAACGTCATTGCGCGGGTGCTGCCAGAGCACAAACTGCGGATCATTGATTCACTTCGAAAGCAAGGTGAAACCGTAGCCATGACGGGCGATGGGGTGAATGATGCCCCTGCGCTAAAAGCGGCTAACATAGGGATTGCGATGGGAAAACGAGGAACAGACGTAGCAAGAGAAGCTTCTGCGATTGTGGTCTTGAACGACTCATTTGCGTCTATCGTAGAAGGGATAAAAGTTGGAAGACACATTTTTGACAACCTACAAAAGGCCTTTGTGTATATTTTAACCGTACATATCCCCATTATCAGCCTCACCATCTTACCTCTATTTCTGAATAACACTCCCATCTTATTATTGCCCTTACACGTAATATTTCTCGAACTCATCATTGATCCAGTAAGTTCTATCGCTTTTGAAAAAGAAGAGGCTGAACATAATATCATGTCAAGGCCACCGCGCGAACTTAAAAAAGGCCTTTTTGGAAAAAATGAACTAAAAAAAGCAGTTATTCATGGAACCTTGCTGTTTCTGTCGGTAATAGGTGTGTTTGCGGCATGTTACCTACTCGAAATGGATGATAAAAGCACACGAACTTGTCTTTACTCAACACTTATTGTCAACAATTTGATTCTTGTGTTCTTTCTCATATCCAACACACGTAGCTTATGGCAAACCGTTGTAAATAAAAACTGGCATTTAAAAATTATGGCATTCGCAGCAATCGTATTATTGATTTCTATTTGGGTTATTCCAGGATTACGGGACTTGTTTTCTTTTGCCCCGTTATCTGCTCAAATGGGGACACTGATTGCAGGCGGTTCTTTCCTTTATTTCATAGCGGTTTATTTACTTAAAAAAAGCAAATTTATAGATTGAGTATAATCCCCAAGCAAACCTCACCTTTTGATACGCAACACTTTTACGAACACACTAAGCGATCTTCCCCAAGCATAATCATGCCTGTTTCGCCACAGGGCAACGGTGAAAAAAAATCCTACGACATTAATAGCTATGGCCATCCATACGCCGTCCATTCCGAAGGTGTAAATGCAGATCGGAGGCAATATGAACCATTGGACAAAAACCACTAACTGATTTATATTCATTATGATACGCTCCGTTTTCTCGTGTTTTTTTCGGGTACCGACTGTTCTTCCGGCATTATATTCCGCTTTCAATTCGTCCTTTACCTTGGACCTGCGCTGTTTTTTATCGGCTTGCTCGATTTTCTTCCAATTGGTTTCATGTGAAATCAGGGCATTCGCCTCAAAAAATTCAGGATTCACCTTACGAAACATCAGAATTTGTTCGTAGGCATCCTGCATATGCTGAAATTCCAATGAATCAGACGCATTCGCATTTTTGTCAGGATGTAGTTTTTTTACTTTGGCTCGATAGATCTTTTTAATGTCCACAAGTGCTGCGTAAGGATCCACGCCCATTGCTTCACAGGCCAAAAGATAAGATCTAACATCAATTCGATTCTTCTTCATGTTTGTCTTCAACATCCTTTCGAATGGTTGTGGCATCCAATCGAATACCTGCCCGTAATGAGGGCCACTTTTCGATGCAGTGTTGAAAAATAGCGAAAAATTCTTGTTCCCGCTTGCCTCAAAGGACTTAATTTTGCCACATGTTGCACATTGATCCGAAAAGCATACCCGTTCCAAAATTACACCATTACCTGTTGGGAGCTGTTGGTCCAAGGCCTATTGCTTTCGCATCAACAGTTGACGAAGAGGGTCTTCCCAACTTGGCGCCTTTTAGTTTTTTCAACGTTTTCAGCGCAAACCCTCCAATCTTGATTTTCTCGCCTGCTCGATCTGGCCGTAACAATACAACGAAAGACACTTACAACAACGTAAAGAAAGTTCCCGAAGTGGTTATAAACGTGGTTAATCACGCCATTGTGCACCAAATGAGCCTCGCAAGCAGTCCGTACCCAACAGGAGTAAGTGAATTTGAAAAAAGCGGTCTCACACCCATTCCATCAGAAACGGTTAAACCCTTTCGGGTCAAGGAATCGCCCGTACAATTTGAATGTGCTGTCAAAGAAGTTATCGAACTTGGTATGGAAGGTGGCGCTGGGAACCTCCTAATTTGCGAAGTCCTCAAAATACATATCAATGAGGAAGTGCTAGATGCCAACGGCATGATCGATCAACATAAAATTGACCTCGTGGCACGAATGGGTGGTGATTGGTATTGCAGAGCTGATGAAGGTTCGATGTTTGAAATTAAAAAACCGATTACAAGCTGTGGAATTGGTTACGATCAAATTCCTGAAAGCATTCGGAAAAGCACCATATTAAGCGCAAATGACTTAGGACAACTCGGCGGCATTGAAGTGTTACCAGATGAAACGGAAGTTAACGACTTCAAGTTGATTGAATTATCTGATCTTTTCGTAACTTTAAGTGACCAACCACCAAAACTGGAGGAAGAGTTGCATCAACTCGCAAAAACATATTTAAAAGAAAACAATGTTAAAGAAGCATGGATGACCCTCCTTGCTTTCAATGATTAATTACTCAAATAACTACCCTATGTACAAATTAAATGGCACCATCAAGGTATTAAATGACACCGTTCAAGTAAACGACCGTTTCAGCAAGCGTGAATTCGTCGTTCAAACCGGCGATATGTACCCACAAACGATTCTTTTTCAATCCACACAAGACAAATGTGCATTGCTCGACGGTGTACAAGTTGGTGAGCAAGTAGAAGTTTCTTTTGACCTAAGAGGCCGTGAGTGGGTTTCACCTCAGGGCGAGGTTCGATTCTTCAATTCTCTTGAAGCGTGGAGGATCGAGAAAGTGATGCATCAAGGAGGCGCTGCTCCTTCCGCTCCTTCTCCTGTGCCACCGATTCAACAATCAAGTGGAGCTCCACAAGATACGAATGCCGAAGAAGACGATTTACCTTTCTAAGCGGATTTTCTGGCTCAACATATTACCTTAATTCTGTCATAAACGGCTATTGCTATTGGGCTAATAGTTGGTTTGTAATTTCCTGCCTTTCCATATAGGTTTGATTGCATACATGGAAGAAGCTATTACGATGGAATAAAGCGGAAAGACCAGCTCATAAACTGGAATTAACAGCCAACTAGACAAGCGTTTTTGCCTTTTAAAGAAGGGAAAAAAAACAGCCATATCTGTGATTGCTTTTATTGCTAGAAGGTAAAACGATGCCGAGGTGTTTCCCGTAACGAAAAAATACACCAGTATCACCAAAAATAGCAGAGTGAGTCCAAACTGAATAAGCGATAAAACAGTACTCAGGTGATCGCCCACATCGCCCGTTTTTGCAATCCACCTTAACCGTTGGTGAAGAAACTCGCGCATGCTTTGCGGTGTTTCTGAATAAACCGCCAAGTCGTAGTGGGAGATTAATTGAACATTCGCCTGAGCATTTCGGAAATCACGTAGCAAATAAATATCGTCGCCACTAGGCATGTGCGCATGCGATTCAAATCGATCAAAGGTCAAATAGGCTTCTCTGCTGTATAACAAATTGGCGCCACTTGCTATAAGCGGACGCTTTAAACCGGTTATCCCACAATTAATGGCATTTACTAAAACAAGATCCAACTCAAAGAAGCGCTGCCACCAACGTTTTGGTAGTAAAATGGCTGGCAAAATGTATAAATCCGCTGGTTGAAGTCGCGAAATGTGATGGAAATAATCGTTAGAGAAGGTTATATCTGCGTCCATTCCCAGGATATAGGCAGATTGGGTTTGGCCTATGCCATAACGAATCGCTTGTTTCTTACCCTCTAGGTCATCAGGTAATGACAGGATGCGGTAGGTCGGAAAATGAAGTTTCTCATAAATATATTTTGCAGTACCGTCTTCTGAATGGTCGTCAACGAAAATGTATTCTTTTGGTTGAAATTCGGATTGGTTGATTGATGCCAATAACGGACCTATGCGTTCTCTTTCATTCCTAAACGGAATAATAACTACCAATTCGTTCAAAGGAATTGCATTGGCTTCAGGATTTACTAATTTCCTCTCCTTTCTCCATTGAATCTGGCATCCTATCCCAACGAGTATTACTAGGAAAAGGACATAAACAACCACATATATTTCGATCAAAGTCATTCTAAATTATTCCTTGGTTTTGATGCCATTAAGATGGCAATTAAAGTAGGGATGAACAAATTTCCTAACCAGGTCAGGAGCGACGCTAAAACAACAATTGCTGCGGGCATTCCTGCAGCAGTCAGTACCCAAACATTCACGGATTCACGTACTACCAATTTTCCCAAAAATAAGGATGGAGCCAAAGTCACCCATAAGTATGTTTGCCAAGTCCAAAATAGAAGAGTGAGGTTAAAATCAATGCCAAAAGCATACATTACGAGCATAAACTGTACGGTGAAAACCATATGCCTCAGTAAACTCAGCATAAACAATTGCAACCTTAAACCCGAAGAATGGTCAAAAACCCTAAGATGGCTCACCCATCTCCTTTTCGGAAAGAAAACATAGGCTAAGTGTTCTCCGAAAAAGTATAACAAACCGCTCAGAATAGCCAAAACAAGGAAAGAAAGAAAAACGAACATAAGGTTTCCGTGAAATGGAACTTTCCAAAGTAACATGAACGAAAACGAACCGAATAAGACGCTACACACAAATTGTGCATGATTCGACCACAGGGTTAACACGGTAAGAGAAGGTCGATTTTTTCGCTGAAAATACAGGTTCCTTCCGATAAAATTTCCGAGCATATTTGGCGTTAACATTCCTGAAACAATTCCTGAAGAAAAGGACTTCCAAAATACATTCCTGCTTGCTGGAAGTTTCAATGCATTCAACACTCGCTGATATTTCCATGCTTCCAGTCCC
>Ga0315902_10003338_pt1 | contig 24133 bp, 19 predicted proteins | sample LakEriMetagenome_9_FD_203523 | JGI IMG/M metagenome (GOLD analysis project Ga0315902, IMG submission 203523) | Freshwater fungal communities from buoy surface, Lake Erie, Ohio, United States - Buoy 12 MA117 | ecosystem: Environmental > Aquatic > Freshwater > Lake > Lake biofilm | place: USA... | reverse complement strand
CGGGGCGGTCCCGGCGGCGTCGCGTGGTGTGTCTCCGGTCGGGGCTACGCCCCTCCCTCCGACACACCACGCGGACTGTTCCCCAACTCTCTCATAAGCACTGGTACAAAAACTGGGGAGGGGTCAGATTGATGGGAACGCTTTGTTTCGGTTACTACGAGTCTCTCTTTTTCGCGAAGGCAAGACCGATGACGACACTCCTTGAGCGAGCGATTGACCAACTGCGAAAGTGTAGTCCCGCCGAGCAGGACACGATCGCAGCCTTGATTCTCGAGGAAATCGCAGATGACACCCGCTGGGAGGAGGCGTTTGCCGCCTCTTTGCCGCAAATTGAGAAACTTGCCGAAGAGGTGCGGGCCAAAATCCGTTCCGGCCAAACGCGCGACATGAGGATCGAAGATCTGTGAAGTCGAAGCTGGAGGACGACTTCGTTGCGTGCCTAAGAAGACTTCCCGATGACGTCAGGCAAACCGCCCGCAAGAATTTTGACTGTGGCTGGACGATCCTCGCCATCCGAGTCTTGCCTTCAAGCAGATAGGTGCAACCGGCGTGTGGTCCGTGCGAGTCGGCATCGGCTGGCGCGCACTCGGGCTGGTCGAGGGTGACACGATCACGTGGTTTTGGATCGGGTCGCATTCCGACTACGACACTCGCGTGAAGGCTTTGCGTTAAGCACGCTCGCCGTTCGTAGAGGTCGATCAGATGCGCCGGCTCTCGGGGCACGGGCAGCCCCGACCTACGGCACCTGGGCGGCGCGGATCGTGGGGGGCGGGGAGCGCGAGGGCCCGGCCTGCTCGAGCGCGGCGAGGAGCTGCGACTCGGTGATCGCGTCGCGGAGCACGATCGGCTCGCGGAGCGGCTTGCCCGGCTCGCTGCCGGGGAAGATCACCAGGAACGGGATCGAGCGGCTGCCCATGCTGGCGAGGAAGCGGTCGATCTCGGGGGAGCGGTCGGTGAAGTCGGCGAGGATCGGCACCACACGGTTCTTGCGGATCGTCTCGGCGACCCGGGGCCTCTCGATCGCCGTGGCGAGGTTGGTCTTGCAGGTCGGGCACCAGTCAGCCGTGAAGTCGACGAGCACCGTGGCGCCTCCCATGCGATGCGTGGCCAACTCCTGAACGGAGAACGGCTCCTGCCATTCGATGAGCCGGCCGTGGCCACCAGCGTGGGGGCCGAGCCAGGCGAAGCCCGCCGTGCCGATCGCGGCGCCGATCGCGGCGGCCTGCACCCAGCGGCCGAAGCCGACCACGCCCTGCCGCTCCTGAAGACGGCCCACCCACCAGCAGCCCATCCAGATGCCGATCAGCATCACGAACGTGGGCACGAACCAGGCCGGCTGCTGCCGGAGCATGTAAAAGAGATAGGCCACCGTGCCGAGCATCACGAAGCCGAGCAGTTCCTTGAATGTCGCCATCCACGCGCCCGGCCGGGGCATGAACCGCACGAGCGCGGGGAACAGGCCGACGAGGATGTAGGGCAGGGCCATGCCGGTGGCGATGGCCGCAAACACCGCATACGTGACGGCCGTCGGCTGCGTGAGCGTGAACCCGAACACCGGGCCGAGGAACGGCCCGCTGCACGGCGTCGCCAGCACCGTGCCGAGCACGCCCTTGAGGAACGATCCGGCGGGGCCCTCCTGCGACTGCACGTGCCCCGCCTGCTCGCCGATGAAGCCGGGGATGGGAATCTCCCAGACGCCCAGAAACGACAGCGCGAACGCGAACACGATGCCGATCATCGCGATTCGAAACTCGACGAACTGGAACTGCTGGCCCCAGCCGAGGTTGGTTCCCGCCAGGCCGATGTTGGCCGCCACGCTCGCCGTCGCCAACGCGAAGAACACGGCGAACACGCCGGCGCAGTACCAGAGGTTCATGGTGAACACTTCCTGGCGAGCCCGGCCCGACTGCTGGGCGAACGACATCAGCTTCAGCCCCAGCACCGGGAGCACGCACGGCATGAGGTTGAGGATCAGCCCGCCCAGCAGGCCGTAGAGCAGCGCCCGGGGCAGGGAAAGCTGGTCCGGCCCCGGCGCCGCCACGGCCGAGCCGTCCGCGGTGACGGCCACGGCCTGGCTCGTGTCCGCCGCCGACCCCGTGCGGGGGGCGATCTTCGTGGGTGCCTGGGCCGCCTCCGCATAGCGGGCCTCCGCGAATGCGACCGCGGCCGGTCCGTCGCCGAGCCGCGTCGTCACCCGCAGGCCGGTCGGTGGGTCGCACGACTCCCCGCTGCAGGTCTGAAATCCCAGCACCGCCTCGACGACGCCTTCCCGTACCCCCGGATCGAGACGCAGCAAGAGGGTGATCGGCCCCTCCACGGCGCCCGCCGCCGCGAGTTCAGCGGCCGAGGCCCGCTCCACGTCGTGGGCCTCGATGGCGGCGATGCGGGCGTTCGTCGCCGTGCCGAGCGACACGATGGTGGGCTTTCCCTGGCCAACGCCGCTGGTGCCGCTCGACGCGGGCGCGTACAAGTGCCAGCCCTCCTCCGGCACGACCCGGATCGTCACCGCCGCGCCCGGCTCGGCCGCAACCTCGACGCTGGCGTGCGCTCGGTCCGGTCGGTGGGTGACCGCGGCGGTCGTGGCCGGCTGGCCTGCAGCTGCGGTCGTCGCCGCCCGCGTCGCGAAGGGCAGGGTTTCGGGCGGGAGGCAGGAGTTGTCCCGGCAGAGTTGCAGGCTGACAGTGCCCCGCACTTCGCCGTCCCCCCCGGGAGCGAGCGGGGCCCGCCACGTGACGGTGCCGGCATGCTCCTCGATGACGAGGCCCTTCCAAGCGGGAATGTCTTCAGCCTCGTGGGACTGCGGCGGCACATCGGGCACGAATGCCCCGGACAGCCTCCGGGCGGAATCCGCGGCCAGCACGATCCGCGTCGGCTTCGGCCCTCCCGGCTTCTGGGAGACAGAATAGAGATGCCAGCCTTCCTCGAGCGAGGCAGTGACGGCCAGCACGTCGGGTTTGCCGGCGGCGCCCGGTTCGACACTCGCCTTGATGGTAACGGGGCTGCCGAGGGCCGCATTGACGGCCGCGAGCGGGTCGACTGGAGCGGTTCCCAGGCCGCCGAGCCGTGTGGCCAGATCCTCGGCCCCGGCCAATCCACCGGCCAGGATAACGACCAGGATGACGAGTACGGCTCGCCAGATCCTCGCACTCAGGCCGTGTAGAAGCATGCGTTCCATCACCAGCACACCGGTCCACGGCACCACCACACCGTCCCCGGTCCCTCGGGGGTTTTCGACGATTGCAGTCTACAAACTGCAATTTCCGCCGGTCAAACCGGCTCCGAATCGATGACCGCCCCGGTCTGCGCAAGTTCCCGGCATGCTTCCTCCAGCCCCAGCAGAAGCCGATCGACTCGCTCCAGGGCCGCCGGGACCGGAAATGATCGGCCCTCCTCCAGCACCCAGTGAAACCAGTTGTCGAGGCCGAGGATGATCGTCGAGGCGTGGAGGAGCGGTAGCACACTTCGCTCGGCGGCAGACAGAACTCTCACGCTTTCATAGGCGTCGAGGGCAGAAGCCCATTTTGCCGCCCAGGCGTCGGTTCCCGGCCACGGGCTCGTCCAGCTGCCGATGAGGCGGGCGATGTCGGTCGCCGGGGTGTCGAAGCCCGCGGCATGAAGGTCGATGAACCCCGTCACGCGATCGTGGGCGAAGAACACGTGGTCCGCCCAGACGTCGCGCAGGACCGGCTGGACCGGCAATGCCGGCGGCCGCCACCGGGCGAATGCCGCCAGCGCTCGTTCGCCTTCCACGGCGGCGAACCTCGCGATCGCTTGATCGAACCGCAGGCGCATTCCGTCCATCAACTCGGCGGCCCCCCCCAGCGGTGAGAGCCGCCCGCGTCGCGCCTGCCAGGGATCACCGATCAGACGCCGGACGCGGTCCAGCCGCCGCGGCAGACCGGGCCCGCCATCCGGCGTCGGCCCGGGCAGCGAAGCAGCCGCCACATGCACACGGGCGAGCGCCTCCATGGCCGCGGTCGCCTGGGCCGGCGTCGGGGTGGAGGTCGGGCCGCCAGGAGCGAATGCGACCAGTTCCCACACCCGGCCGCTCGGGCCGGGGAGCAGCGTCGCGCCCGCGGCCGTGCGGGCGAGCGCCGGAACCTCACCGCAGCCTGCGGCACGGAGATGCAGCATCAGCCGATGCACCCAGGCGGCCCGCTCGGGCGGCGTGCCGGCCGGGAGCCCCTTGAGCACGAACCGACCTGTCGGAGCCTGGACCCGCCACACCGCCGCGCCGCTGAAGCCCGAGCCGGGGAGGGGAGCGAGGTCACAGGCCACCTCCCCCAACCAGGCTTTCGCCACGCTGCGGGCCTCGCGGTCGTCGGCAGGCTTCGTGGTCGTGGGCGTCGCGGTCACGCGATGGCTCCGAGAGTCGCATCATGCTACGCTCTGACCGGACCGTCACGGGTCATGCCGCACCGACCGCCCCAGGATCCCGCCATGCGGCTCGTCGTCGCCGTCGTGAAACCGGCCCAGGTGGAGAGCACGCGGCAGGCGCTCGCCGCGGTGCACGTCACCCGACTGACCGTGTGCGACGTGCATGGCTACGAGCCGGAAGCAGGCGACCAGGTGCGGCAGGAAGTGATGCTGGAGATCGCCGTGAACGACGATTTCGTCGATCGCACCGTGAGCACGCTGGCCGCGACTCTCGGCACCGGCGGGACCGCCGATCCACCGCGGATCTTCGTGCTGCCGATGGAGGACGCCGTGCAGATCTACCGCTTCGTCCGCGGTCCGGAGGCGGTATGAACGGACCGCGCATCCTCCTCGTCGCGGCCGACCTGATGGCGGGCAGCCGGCTCGTGGGGCTGGCGCACACCTGCGGCGCCACGGTCGAGCAGCGCCGCGAGCCCGACGCCACGGGCGGGCCGTTCGACCTCGCAATTGTCGACGTCCAGGCGCTGCGGGAAGAGCCGGCCGCGGCGTTCGCGCGGCTGCGGGCCGGTTCGACGGCGGAGCGGCCCTTGCGGATCGTCGCCTTCGGGCCGCACGTCGCCACGCAGCTGCTCGAGCAGGCCGGGGCCGCCGGGGCCGACGAGGTGGTGAGCCGCGGCGAACTGATGGGCTCGTTCGCCGCGATCATCCGCCGCGCGGGCGGCTGATCAGGTGGCGTCGCCGGCGGGCTCGTCGAGGACCACCTCGTCGAGTTCCGTGCCATCCACGTCCTGGCGAAGCAAAAGGTAGGCGGCCGTGGCGATCGCCCAGAAGTAGCCCCAGCCGAACGACGAGAGCAGCGTCTCCAGGCCGCGGGTCCAAAAGCCAATGGCCTTCACGCCCCAGGCCGCAGCGGCCGGGCCGCTGGCCGCGAGCCCGTCGAGGACGGTCGTCGTCCGCTCGTGCCCCATGCCGAAGCTGGCCGCCCACATGGCCAGGTCGGCCGTGGCATTGGCGAACAGGCCGGCCACAAGGAGCGTCGGAATCGAGACGAGGAGGGCGACGAGGGCATAAAACGCGTAGTGCAGCGGCCGCTGGTACAGGTAGGAGAAGGCGGTCGAGATGGCCTGAAAACTGTCGCCGCGCTCCACGCCGACACAGGCCACCATCAGCGGCCAGCCGGCGATCATGCCGACGACCAGGATCGCCAGGACCACGGCACCGAGGAGCACGAGTGGCCAGACCGCCCCGGCGAAAGCCAGGCCCCACTCGGTGCGCATCGCGAGGCCGAGGATCGCTCCTGGAACGCTCAAGGCGAGGATGCCGACGAGCACGAAGAGCACGGAATTGAAGGCCGGCAGCCACTTCCGCGACCCGAACCAGGTGGCCCCGACGATTCCTGGCGCATCCTCGCCCACGAGCTTCAGCGCAACGTGCCGGGCGATGGCGGTGCCGAAGATCGACCACACGAGCACGAACCAGCCGATGCGGGCCGCGGCGCCCCCCACCTCCCGCAGGGTCGCCGAGGGCTGAAACGGAATGGCCAACAGGCGGGACATGTCGGCCACCACCGGCGGCAGCCTGTCCAAGACCGCGGGCAGCCAGGTCGTAGGGCCGCCCGGGGCCAGCGTCGAGACGGGCGCGGTCCCGGGGAGCAGAATCTCGTCGGCCGCCTTGGCAGCGGCGATGACGTCGGCGGCACGATCCACGCCCGCGAGGCCCAGTCGGTCGGCCATCGACCAGCCGGCCCAGGTCGCCACCGCCCCGGCCGCGGCGAGCAGAATCACTGTGGGCGAGAAGGCGGCGCCAGCGGCCCGGAAGAGGATCCACCAGGGCAGGGCGTCGCTCCAGCGGATTTCATGGACGACGGTGCCGCCTGGCTCATTGTGCGTGGACATGCTGCCTTCCCTTGAATACGCGGAGGACCCCGGGGGTCGGGCGGCGAGTATAGGCGCCGCAGCCGATTCCGGCAGCGCGGGTCCGGCGTCAGTCCGCGTCTTCGTCATCGGCCGCGCCCGGGCCGGACTGCGGCCGCTGGGGCACGCCGTACGACTCGTCGAGCCAGCGGCCGAGGTCGATCAGGCGGCAGCGGTCGCTGCAAAACGGCACCGTGGGCGTCGTCTGCAGGTCCACCGGGGCGTCGCAGACCGGGCACTGCGGCATGTCAGCCCTCGCCCTTGCCCTTGGACTCCGGTTTGGCCCCGCCGTCGCCCGTCTTGCCGGAGGCCCCCTTATCGGCCGCGGCGCCCTTCTTGTAGGAGTCGCTGCGGTAGTCGGTCTTGTAGAAGCCCGAGCCCTTGAACATGATCGCGCCACCGGCACCGATCAGCCGCCGGAGCTTCTTCTTGCCGCACTTTGGACAGGTCTTCTTCACGCTGTCGGTCATCGACTGAAACAGCTCGAACGCATGCCCGCATCCGTCGCACACGTAGTCGTACGTCGGCATCGTCTCACCCTCCCTTCGCCACGATGACCTGGGCCGGCCTGACCACGCGGTCGTGGAGCCGGTAGCCACGGCTCGCCGTACCCACCACCGTTCCGGCCGCGACGCCGGGAACTTCCTGCTGGAGGATGGCGTCGTGCACGGTGGGGTCAAACGCCGTGCCATCCGTCTCGATGGTCTGGCAGCCGTGGCTGCCGAGCAGTTTCTCGATCTGCTGGGCGGTCATGCGGAAGCCGGACCGCAGGCTCTCGACGTCGGTGGTCTTGTCGGCGGCCTCGATCGCCCGCAGCACGTTGTCGAGCACCGGAAGGAGGTCGCGGAGCAGGTCGATCTCCCGGTACCGCTGTGCCTCCTCGTATTCGCGGCGCGACCGCTTGCGGAAGTTCTCGAGTTCGGCCTGGGTGCGCAGGGTGCGGTCGTTCGCCTCCGCCAACTCGGCCCGCAAGGCTTCGATGTCGCCGGCGTGGGGTGCCGCGGCGGCCGCGTCGTCAGGCTCGTCCGGCATGTCGGTCGTCATGACTCTTCCTCACGGTGCTCGGGGGATTCCTTGCCCTGAAAATACTCGGTCAGGCGGCTGAAGAAAGACGACCGCTTCGGGCTCACGGCCGCGTGTTCCTCGGCGGCGAGCTCGCGGAGCAGTTCCTCGGCCCGCGGCGACAGGCTCTTCGGCACCTCGACGTGCAGATGCACGTGCAGGTCGCCGATGCCCCGCCCCCGAACCTCAGGCATGCCCAGGCCGCGCACGCGGACGACGTCTCCGGACTGCGTGCCACGGGTCACCTGGAGCGGCTTCGGACCGTCGAGCGTGGGCACCTCGACGGTCGCGCCCAGGGCGGCCTGCGTGAAGGTGATCGGCACCTCGCAGTGCAGGTCACGGCCCTCGCGCGTGAGGAAGGGATGATCCTCGATCTCGATGACGCAGTAGCAGTCGCCAGGCGGGCCGCCGTTGCCGCCCGGTTCGCCCTCGCCGGCCAGCCGCACGCGCACGTCGCTGTCGACGCCGGCTGGGATCGTCACCCGGCGCTCGACCTGCTCCGCCGTCACACCATCGCCGCCACAGGCGGGACACTTGTCACGGATCACGCTCCCGGCCCCACGGCAGGCCGGACAGGTCGTCTGCATGCGGAAGACGCCGGCCGTCTGGATCACCTGCCCCTGGCCGCCGCAGTAGTCGCACGGCTGCGGCTTGGTCCCTTTCCGGGCACCGCTGCCGTCGCACTCGACGCAGGTCTCGTGCCGCGTGAACGCGACCGTCTTGGTCGTGCCGCGAGCCGCCTCGACGAGCGTGAGGGTGGTCTGACAGAAGACGTCGCGGCCCTTGCGGGGCCGATTCCCGCGTCTCCGCCCGCCGAAGGCCTCGCCGAAGATGCCGCCGCCGAACAGGTCGCCAAACGCCTCGAAGACGTCGGTGATGTCGTTGAACTCCTGCCGCCCGCCCCCCTGGACGCCGGCGTGGCCGTAGCGGTCGTACCGGGCCCGGAGCGCCTCGTCCGAGAGCACTTCGAACGCCCGCGCGGCTTCTTTGAAGCGGCTCGCCGCCTCCTGATCGCCCGGATTCTTGTCGGGATGGTAGCGAATCGCGAGTCTGCGATAGGCGTCGGTAATCTGCGCCGAGGTGGCCCGGCGTTCCACGCCGAGCACCTCGTAGTAGTCGCGCTGATCAACCATGCAAGGTCACCGGACGGAGCCTTCCGCCTTCCGCTTCTTGGCGTCGTCCTTGTCGAGGTTCGTGACGAGCGCCTCGGTCGTGAGCAGCAGCCCCGAGATGCTGGCCGCGTTCGTGAGGGCGACACGGACCACCTTCACCGGGTCGATGATCCCGGCCTTGAGCATGTCGACATACTCGCCCTTGTTGGCGTCGTAGCCGACGTTGAGATCCTTGCCGGCCACCTCGTCGGCGACCACGCCGCCGTCGATGCCGCCGTTCTCGGCGATTTGCCGGATCGGCGCCTCGAGCGCGTGGAGGATGATGTCCACGCCGATCTTCTCGTCGCCTTTGGCCTGCGACCGGGCTTTTTCGACCGCCTCACGGCAGCGGAGCAGGGCCACGCCGCCGCCGGGGACGATCCCTTCCTCAACGGCCGCCCGCGTGGCGTGCAGGGCGTCCTCGACGCGGGCCTTCTTCTGCTTCATCTCGGCCTCGGTACCGGCACCGACGGAGATGATCGCCACGCCGCCGGTCAGCTTCGCCAGCCGCTCCTGGAGCTTCTCGCGGTCGTATTCGCTCTCCGTGCCCTCGATCTGCGTGCGGATCTGCTGCACGCGGGCCTGCACGTCCGCCTGCTTGCCCGCTCCCTGGACGATCGTGGTCTCGTTCTTGTCGACCGTCACGCTCTTGGCCTTGCCGAGATGCGAGAGATCGAGGTTCTCGAGCTTGAGACCAAGGTCCTCACTGATCAGCGTCCCGCCGGTGAGCGTGGCGATGTCGCCGAGCATCGCCTTGCGGCGGTCGCCAAAGCCGGGGGCCTTGGAGGCGCAGACGTTGAGCACCCCGCGGAGCTTGTTGACCACCAGCGCCGTGAGGGCGTCGCCATCGACGTCCTCGGCGATGATCAACAGCGGCTTGCCCGACTGGGCCACCTTCTCGAGCAGCGGCACCAGCTCGCGCAGGTTCGAGATCTTCTTCTCGTGGATCAGAATCAGGGCGTCGTCGAGCTGGCACTCCATCTCGGCCGGGCGATTGACGAAGTAGGGCGAGACGAAGCCCTTGTCGAACTGCATGCCGTCGACGAACCGCACCGTGGTCTCGGTTGTCTTGCCCTCCTCGACGGTGATCACGCCGTCCTTCCCGACCTTCTGCAGGGCCTCGGCGAGCAGGTCGCCGATGCCGCGATCGTTGTTGGCGCTGATCGCCCCGACCTGGGCGATCTCCTCCGGCCGCGACACCGTGCGGGCCATCTCCATGAGCCGCTGCACCGCGGCCGCCACGCCCTTCTCGATGCCGCGGCGCACGGCCGTGGGGTTCGAGCCGGCGGCCACGTTCCGGGTGCCCTCGCGGAAGATGGCCCGGGCGAGAACCGTGGCCGTCGTCGTGCCGTCACCGGCCAGGTCCGACGTCTTGGAAGCCACCTCGTTGACGAGCTTCGCGCCCATGTTCTCGAAGGCGTCCTCCAGGTCCACCTCCTTGCTCACCGTGACGCCGTCCTTGGTGACCGTGGGGCCGCCGTAGGACTTGTCGATGATGACGTTCCGCCCGGTCGGGCCCATGGTCACGGCCACGGCACCGGCGAGCTTCTCCACGCCCTTGAGCAGCTTGGCACGGGCGTTGTCGTCGAACATCAGTTGCTTGGGCACGGGACGGTCTCCTGGAAAGGCGTCAGTTTCTGATCGTTGTCTTCGTGGATTCGGTTATCACGACAACCCTCGCCCCCTGCGAGAGGGTGGCCGAGGGCAGGGTGAGGGTGACGGTCGCCAACGATTCCGGCGTCAGCGCCCTCACCCCGACCCCTCTCCCCGAGGGAGAGGGGACAGGGAACAATTCAAGCCAGCACTTTCGCGAGGATGTCACTCTCGCGGAGGATCTTCACCTCGTGGCCGTCGACCTCGATGTCGCTGCCCGAGTACTTGCCGTAGATGACCTCGTCACCGATCGACACCGACAGCGGGGCCCGCTGGCCGTTCTCGAGCAGTTTGCCGACGCCGACCGCCACCACGTGGCCGCGCTGCGGCTTTTCCTTGGCGGAATCGGGCAGGACGATGCCGCCGGCGGTCCGCTCCTCGGCCTCGACGGGCTCGACGACGACACGGTCATCGAGGGGACGAATCTTCAGGTTCTTGGCTGCCATGGTCAGGTCTCCAGAAACAGGGAATGGAAATGTGAATTGGATCGAACGGTCGGCCAGGGAGCGTCACATCATGCCGGGCATGCCACCCATGCCGCCCATGCCACCCATCCCGCCCATGCCACCGCCCATGCCGTGGTGGTCGTGATGGTCGCCGCCCGCCTCTTCCTCCTCCTTGGGGATCTCCGTGATCAGGGAGTCGGTGGTGAGCAGCAGGGCGGCCACGCTGGCGGCGTTCTGCAGGGCCGTGCGCACGACCTTGGCGGGGTCGATGACGCCCGCACTGACGAGGTCGCAGTACTCGCCCTTGTCAGCATCGAAGCCGTCGTTCTTGCCCTTCAAATGCCGCACGCGATTGACCACCACCGAGCCGTCGAGGCCGGCGTTGTTGGCGATCGCCTCGAGCGGGTATCGCAGGCTCTGCTTCACGATCGCGGCGCCCATCTTCTCGTCGCCCTCGAGATCAATCTTCTCGAGCGCCTTCTCGCTCCGCAGCAGGGCCACGCCACCGCCGGGCACGATGCCCTCGGCGAGGGCGGCCTGGACGGCACTCTTGGCGTCGTCGATGAGAGCCTTCCGCTCCTTCATCTCGGTTTCGGTGGCGGCACCGACGTTGATCTGGGCGACGCCGCCGGCGAGCTTCGCCAGCCGCTCCTGGAGCTTCTCCCGGTCGTAGTCGCTGGTGGTCTTCGTGATCTCGTCGCGAATCTGGGCTACGCGGCCGTCGATCGCCGCCTTCGTGCCCGCCCCACTCACGATCGTCGTGTTTTCAGCCTCGATGATCACTTTCTTCGCCCGGCCGAGGTCGGAGAGCTTCACGGCGTCGAGGGCGATGCCCAGGTCCTTGAAGATCGCCTGGCCCCCGGTGAGCGCGGCGATGTCGCCGAGCATGGCCTTGCGCCGATCGCCATACCCCGGCGCCTTCACCGCGACCGACTGCACGATCCCGCGAAGCTTGTTGACCACGAGCGTCGCCAGAGCCTCGCCCTCGACGTCTTCGGCGATCAGGACGAGCGGCTTGCCCGACTTGCTGATCGCCTCCAACAGCGGCACGAGGTTCTTGGCGCTCGAGATCTTCTCTTCGTAGACGAGGATGTAGGGATTCTCCAGCTCGCAGGTCTGCGAATCGGCATCGGTGACGAAATGTGGCGAGAGGAAGCCGCGGTCGAACTGCATGCCCTCGACCACGTCCACGGTCGTCTCGGCCTGCTTGCCCTCTTCGACGGTGATCACGCCGTCCTTGCCCACCTTCAGGAAGGCGTCGGAGAGCACGTTGCCGATCGTCGGGTCGTTGTTGCCCGCAATCGTGGCGATCTGCATCAGCTCTTTCTTGTTCTTCTCGTTGATCGGCGTCGCCATGGCGAGCACCGCCTTCGACACCGCCTCGACCGCCTTGTGGATGCCGCGGGACAAGGCCATGGGATCGGCCCCGGCCGCGATCATCTTGATGCCCTCGCGGAAGATCGCCTCGGCAAGCACGGTCGCGGTCGTCGTGCCGTCACCGGCGACGTCGTTGGTCTTGCTGGCGGCCTCCTTGACGAGCTGGGCGCCCAGGTTCTCGTAAGGATCCTCGAGGTCGATGTCCTCGGCGACGGTCACGCCGTCCTTGGTGACCTTCGGCGATCCCCAACCCTTGTCGAGGACGGCGTTGCGGCCGCGCGGGCCGAGGGTGCTCTTCACCGCGCGGGCGAGCTTGGACACGCCGGCGAGCAGCGGCTGGCGGGCTTCGTCGTCGAACACCATCTGTTTTGCCACGAGAAACTCCTTCGCAAGTCGGTGTCAGGCCGCCCCCAGGCGACGGCTCGGTCAAAGTGATTGGCAGTCCGCTCCGCGGATGCCCCCGGATGAAGCAACCCGCGTGCCGCGAACGGCGACCGCCTCCCGATCAGCGTTTTTCTCGGGAGAAAACATCACCGCGAGGCATCTCGCGGTTCGGCGGGCGGCTGTCCACGTGCCGTTTTGGCAGGGGCTGTCACGGCGCCCAGTTGATCGATCCCTGCAGGCCGCGGACGAAAGCCGCCAGCAGGTCGGCCGCCCGATCCGCGTCGGCCAGCGCCACGGTCTCCACCGCGGAGTGCATATAGCGGTTGGGCACGCTCACCAGGCCGGTGGCCACGCCGCTGCGGGTCGTCTGAAGCACGTTGGCATCGGTCGGGGTGGCGCGGCCGCTGGCGGCAAGTTGGATCGGGATGTCGTGGGCCTTGCCGGCGGCGAGCAGGCGATCCACGACGTGCGGATTCATGTTCGGCCCGCGGAACACGACCGGCCCCCGGCCGAGGGCAACGTCGCCTTCCGACTTCTTGTCGATCGTCGGGCAATCGGTGGCGTGGGTCACGTCCACGGCGATCGCCACGTGCGGATCGACCCCGTGGCTGCTCGTCTGGGCACCCCGCAGGCCGATCTCCTCCTGCACCGTGGAGGCGACGAACAGCCCGCAGGGCAGGGGGCCGGCGGCGACCGCCCGACGAAACGCCTCGAGTACCACCCACAGTCCGACCTTGTCGTCCATGGCGACCGAGCAGGCCCGGCCGTTGCGCAGCTCCTGGGCCTTGAGCTCGAGGGTCACGCAGTCGCCGACCCGTACCGCCGACTCGCAGTCGGCCTTGTCGGCGGCCCCGATGTCAATCCACAGGTCCTTCATTTTCGGCACCTGCTTCCGCTCCTCGTCGGTGAGCAGGTGAATCGGCTTCCGCGACATCACCCCCGGCACCGGGCCGGCGGCGGTCCAGATCGTGACCCGGGCGCCGACCAGCTGAATCGGGTCCCAGCCGCCGATCGGCTGCACGGAAATGAAGCCGTCGCCGTCGATGTACTGCACGATCAGGCCGATCTGGTCACAGTGGCCGGCGAGGAGCATCCGCGTGGGGGCCGTGGGGTTCTTGGCCCCGATCACGTTGCCGTGCGAGTCGGTCGTGACGGCGTCGGCGATCGGGCCGAGATACTCGCGCACGAGCCGCTGGATCGGCTGCTCATACCCCGATGGGCTCGGCGTCTCGAGGAGGCGGAAGAGAAAGTCGCGGGCGGACGGTTCCATGGGCGGCTCCGGGATTCAGGATCGGAATCGCGCCACAGGCTACAGGAAAGCCCTTCGCGCGGCGAACGTGAACCAGACAGTTCATCCCGAGAGCCATGTGGTGCCCGCGCCAGGGCTCATCGGCCGGCAGACGGTTGTGGCAGTGCCGTGGAGCGTACTAGTCTTGTTCCAGCGGCAGCCACCCGTCGGTTTCACGGCTTCGAGTCGATCCATCCACGCAACGGGAGCATCCCAGGCATGCGATCCTTCGGCCTTGCCCCAATTGTTTTCCTGCTGCTTTGGCTCTCTGGAGCGTCGCTTGTTGCAGCTGATCCCTGGCACGTGGCCTGGACTCGGCAACTGCCCGATCGCCAGCCCATGTGGGCCCATAACGTCGATCGACGTTTTCCCATGGATCGCGCGACCAAGGTGGTGGACGCCGGCGACCTGCTGCTGGCGGGCTGCTCCGCCGATGGGACGGTGCGGGCCTATCGTCGCGTCGATGGCAGCGAGGCATGGCGGTTTGCCTTCGACGGCGCGGTGCGGTGGGCACCCACCGTGGCGGGCGACGCCGTCTTCGTCGGCAGTGACGACGGCACCGTCGCGTGCCTGAATCTCGCGGACGGCAGCCTGCGGTGGCGGTATCGCCCTGGCCCGGGCACGCGGCAGTGCATCGGCCACGAGCGACTGCAGTCGTCGTGGCCCATCGCCACCAGCATCGCCGTGGCGGGCGGCGTGGCCTATGGCGGATGCGGATACTTCATCGACGACGGCATCTGGGCCTTCGCCGTGGACGCGGCGACCGGCAAGGAGCGTTGGTTGCGCCGGCAACTCAAGGACCGCGTCGGCGGCCGCGTGGTCGTGGAGGGGGACAGCGTGGGTTTCGTCGCGTTGCGCGGTCGCTGCGACGAGGCCGAAGACTTTTCGGTCGTGCTCGACATCGCCAGCGGCGAACGCCGCTTTGCCACCGATGCCAAGGGCAAGGTCGTGCCGGCCAGCCTCAAGGTGCCGAAGCCCGACAGGCCACCCCTGCTGCGGCTGGCTCGCGGCGACGGCAACACCTACACAGTCGGTGAAGCGGCCCAGAGCCATGACGTGGCTGCGGCCATCGCCGCCGGTGCCGCCACGCCCATCCCGCTGCCCGCCACCTGGCAGCGTTTCGGCCCGGTCGAACGAAACGAAGATCTGGGCGATGCCCCCATCGGTGACGCCTGGGGCGGTGCCAAGCCCGTCGCCCACGAGCTGCGCGACGGCGGCCTGCTGAACCTCGCCGAGGCCTGGGGCAAAGCCGCCAGCCTGCCCGGGTTCGCCCCGCCACAAGGGGTGGAGTGCCTGGTGACTGGCGAGTTCACCCTGCCGGTCGCCGGCACCGTCTATCTCAATGCCAGCGCCGACCAGTTCATGCGTGTGCGGATCGACGACGAAGTCTTGATCGACACCCTCGTGAGCGGCCACAGCGGCAGCCTGGTGTTGCCGGCGGGGCCCCACCGGATCACCGTGCGGGCCCGCCCGGGCCGTGCCGGATACACGGTGCGTCTGCTGCTTGCCGGCAGCACCCCTGAAGCCATGCAGGCCCATCTGATCGAGGCGCGGCCACGTCCGCCCGTGGATCCCACCGGCGGACCGGGCGTGGTGACCCAATGCCTGCCGGCCGCCGATGCGGCCCAGGGTGTCGTGGTGATGGCGACCAGCGGCCACCGCTTGATCGGTTTCAGCCGCACTCGGCCGGCGTCGCCGGCGGCGCTCGCTGAGCCCGACGCCGGGAAAGCCACCGCGCATCCGCTGGCCGCCGCCATCGACGGCGGCTGGGCCCTGGTGGCGGGGCTGGCCGACGGCGACCTGGTCGAGACCTTGGCCCGGGCCGGCGGCGCGGCCCATCTGGTGGCCGTCGATGCCGACGCCGCCCGCACCGCCGCCGTGCGGAAGCGGCTCATGGACGCCGGCCTGATGTCGAGCGGTCGCGTGCAGGTGCTGACCATCGACCCCGGCAGCGACGACCTGCCCCCCTGGTGCTTCGCGTTCGTGGCCACCGAGCGGGAGAGCGTGAGCAGCGGGCTGACGCGGCTGCTGCGTCCCTACGGCGGCACGTTGCTGCTGCCGGCCAAGGCCGACCCGGCCGCCGTGATCAACGGCCGCAACGACCTGGAGGTGGTCTCCCTGGGCGACGCCAAGGCCGTCCGCCGCCCCGGCCTGGTGACTGGGCACGCCAACTGGAGCCACGACATGGCCGACGCGGCCAACGCCAGCGGCCTGCTCGAAGCCGACCTGCGCTTCCCCCTCGGCGTCCACTGGTACGGCGGTCCCGCCGACAGCGGAGACAACTTCATGGTGCCGGCGAAAGGCACACAGGAAGGCCAGGTGCCGCAGCCCCAGGCCCACCTGCTGGCCAAGGGCGTGTGGATCCAGCAAGGCATCGGCCGGGTGGTGGCGTTCGACCAATACACGGGGCGGTTCCTGTGGAAACAGCCGCTGCCGGCCTGGTATCCGTTGGCCGGCCTGGGCCTCCACAGCAAGGAGCACAGGGAGCCGTGGGACGACCCGGTGAGCAACCTGATGCCGGTGACCAGCCGCGACATGTGCCGGTCGGGCGGGTTCAACATGTCGTGCAACACCAACGAGCTGTTCATCGCCGCCGCCAAAGAACTGCGGGTCTACGATCTTGTCACGGGCACGCAGCGGGCCGCCTGGACGATCCCGGCCGAGCTTGGCGACCTGCGCTGGGGCCACCTGCGGGTCGATGACCAGGTGGTGGTCGCCAGCGTGTTCTCGAGCGAGGACCTGCGGCGGGCCCGCGCCGGCTGGGACGGCAACGGCGGCCACTACTCGAAAGACCGCCAGCCGATGCGGCATCTCGTGTGCCTGGATGCGCGGACGGGCGCAGTGCGCTGGAAGGTCGATGCCGCGCGGGGGTTCGTGAACCATGGCTTTGCCATGGGCGGCGGACGACTGTACGCGGTCGACCTGCTGGCCGGCGGGGTGGTGAAGGGGATCGCCGCCACGGAAGGCAGCGTGCCACCGAATGCCGACAAGGGCAGCATCCGTAGTTTCGACCTGGCCACGGGCAGGCAGGTGTGGGAGGTCGACCTGCCGGCCCTGCTCACCGACATCCTCTACGACGCGGCCCACGACATGCTGGTCCTGCCCTCGCGGCATGGCTACAAGCTGGTCGGTGATGAATGGCAGGGTGGCGAAGGCAACGACGCGAAAGTCAGGAAAAACGATGTGAATGGCCTGCTCGTGGCCCTCCGCGGGGCCGATGGCAGCGAGGTCTATCGGTGCAGCGACTTCGTCTACAAGGAGCCCTATTCGCTGTCCGGGACGCGAATCGTGCAGCGCAACGGCCTGGAACTCGACGCCCTGACCGGCCGCCGGTTCGAGCGGCGCAGCCCGGTCACGGGCGTGACCGCATTCTGGAACGTGCCCACGGCCGGCTGCACCCACCTCATCTCGTCGCGGTCGTTCGCCGCCAACCGGGAGAACTGGATCGATCAAGACAACCTCATGGTCGGCAAGCTCAGCGGCGACAGTGGCTGCAGCCCCACCAACATCCCGGCGGGCGGGCTGGTGAACATCAGCAACGCCGCCATGCCGCGGTTCAGTAACCGCGCCCAATCAACCACGCGCACGCTGGCGCATCGCGAGCCCGTCACCGCCTGGGCCGGCGACGCATGCCTCAAGTTGGAGGCCGCTCCCGCGCCCGTACGGGTGCTGGGCCTGCTGCCCGGCGCGCCGGGCAACCGCGCCGATGCCCAGGGGCGATGGTGGATTCGCGTCCAGGCCACCGGGCTCATGGCCGGGCGAACCCCGAAGTTGGCCAAGGGCGAGACGGCCCCGGAGGCGATGGGGCTGTATGAGATCCCGGAACATCGCTTCCACGGTGCCAAGGGCCTGCCAGCCTGGGTGGGGGCCTGGGGCCAGATCGGCCCGCCGCCCATGCAGGTTCCCGTGATCTTCCCGGCCGGCCCGGCGGCTCTCGACGGCCTGCGTTATCGGCTGAGTTTCGTGGTGGCCGAGCCTGAAGCCCGGGTGCAGGTCGGTCAGCGGGTGTTCAGCATCAGCTGCGACGACGCCGTGGTGGCCGATCAGGTCGACCCCCTGGCCCTGGCCAAGGCTCCGCGGACGGGTGCCGTGGTGCAGGCCGAGGTGACCCCGAAAGGCCCGATCATCACGGTGACGCTGAAGGCCAAGGAGGGCAGCCTGCCGCCCGTGATCGGCGGCATCCTGGTCGAACGCCTGCCCTGAGGGGCGGTGGTCGTTCGGCGCGGCTACGGACGGGGCGGGAAGTGCCGGCCTGCGGCGTTTCGCTCGTGGTTCCGGCCCGGGAGTGACGTTACCATCTTGAAACTTCCCCGCACCCCCGTGAATTCCTTTCCATGAGCGAACCCGTCCGCGTCGGCATCGTCGGCCTCGGCACCGTGGGCTCCGGCGTCGTCCGGCTGCTCGTCGAATCCGCCGACCACATCACGCGGCACGCCGGGCGACCGATCGTGGTCGAGCGGGCCGTGTGCCGCGACGTGGGCCGCGACCGCGGCCTGCGGCTCGCCGCCGACCGCATCTCCACCGACATCTGCACGATCTCGCGGGATCCGGCGATCAGCGTGGCGGTGCTGCTCGTGGGCGGCCTCGAGCCCGCGCGGTCGATGATGGTCGAGCTGCTCGAGAGCGGGAAGGACGTCGTCACGGCCAACAAGGCGCTGCTCGCGGAGCACGGGCCCGAGCTGTTCGCGCTGGCCCGCCGCCAGGGCCGCTCCATCGCCTTCGAGGCGGCCGTGGCCGGCGGGATCCCGATCGTGGCCGCCATCGGCGAGTGCCTCGCGGCCAACCGCATCGAGAGCATTCGCGGGATCTTGAACGGCACGAGCAACTTCATCCTTTCGAAGATGGAGGAAGATGGCGCCGACTACGGCGACACGCTCGCCCTCGCCCAGCGCAAGGGCTACGCCGAGGCCGATCCGGCCATGGACGTCGACGGCACCGACGCCACGCAGAAGCTCGCGATCCTCGCCCACCTGGCCTTCGGCGTGTGGGTGCCCTGGGCCGAGATTCCCCGCATCGGCATCGAGGGTGTGGACCAAAGCCTCATCGCCCAGGCGGCCGAACTCGGCTACCGCGTGCGGCTCGTGGCCCGGGCCACGCGGACCTCCGACGGGCTGGCGATGCGGGTCGCACCGGCGCTGGTCAAGGCGGGCACGCCCCTGGCCGAAACCCGTGGCGCCTACAACGCGGTCAGCATCGTGGGCGACGCCGTGGGCCGGATGTTTTTCCATGGCCTGGGGGCCGGGCAGATGCCCACCGCCTCCGCCGTGGTGGCCGACATCATCGACACCGTCGTGGGCCGGACGGCGATCACCTTCCGCACCACCGGCGTGCTCGACGCGGAGGGACCGGCCGCCCGCCTCGGCGGCGGCGACCTGCAGGAGCGGCACTTCCTCCGCGTGGCGGCCAGCGATCGGCCGGGCGTGCTGTCGCGGATCACCGGGATTCTGGGCGAGCATCGGATCTCGATCGCCTCGATGATCCAGCACGAGCCGTCCGGTTCGTCGGGGGCGGCGGTGCCGCTGGTGATCATGACCCACGCCTGCAGCGCGGCGGCGATCGCCAAGGCCGTGGCCCACATCGACGCCAGCGACGTCGTGGCCGGCACGAGCGTCTGCCTGTCGGTGCTGGAGGAGTGAGCCGTTCATGAAGTTCGTCGTGATCATCCCCGACGGTGCCGCCGACGCCCCGCAGGCTTCGCTCGGTGGCCGCACGCCCTTCCAGGCCGCGCGCACTCCGGCCCTCGACGCGCTCGCCGGCCGCGGCCGCGTCGGCCTCGCCAACCACGTGCCCGACTCGCTGCCGCCGGGCTCGGAAGTGGCCTGCATGAGCCTCTTGGGCTACGACCCGCTGGCGTTCTTCACCGGCCGGGCGCCGCTCGAGGCCGCCGCACAGGGCATCACGCTCGGCCCGCGCGACTGGGCCGTGCGCTGCAACCTCGTGACGGTGCGCGGCGGCGTGATGGAAGACTTCACGGCCGGACACGTGACGACCGCCGAGGCGACCGACCTTCTCGCCGCGGCCCAGGCAGGCCTGGCCCGCGACTTTCCCGGCCTCGCTGCCACGTGGCGATTCGTCCCCGGCGTCAGTTACCGCAACCTGCTGCTGTACCGTGGAACCGCGGGCCCGGCCCCGCTCGGCGGTGACCTGCAGGCCACGCCGCCGCACGACCTGATGGACAAGCCGGTGGCGGCCGCCTTCCCACGCGGCACCGGCAGCCGCATGCTCGCCGAGATCATGGCCGCCAGTGCCGCGTGGCTCGACGGCCATCCGGTGAACGCCGCCCGCTTGGCCGCCGGCAAGCGGCCCGCCACCCACGTCTGGCTGTGGGGCGCCGGGCGAGCACCGGCCTTCGAGCCGTTTGCGGTCAAGTACGGACCACGCGGCGCGATGATCACGGGCGTGGACCTGCTCCGCGGCCTGGCGGCGCTGGCGGGCTGGAAGCGAGTCGAAGTGCCGGGGGCGACCGGGTATCTCGACACCGACTACGCGGCCAAGGGCCGATATGCGATCGACGAACTGTCGCGGAGCGATCTGGTATGCGTGCACGTGGAGGCGCCCGACGAGGCCAGCCACCAGGGCGACGCCGCCGAAAAGGTGAAGGCGCTCGAGGAAATCGACGCCAAGATCGTCGCTCCCATCGCCGCCCACCTCGCCGGCCTCGGCGACCACCGGATTCTCGTCTGCCCCGACCACCCCACGTTCCTGTCGACCAAGACCCACTCCCGGGGCCCCGTGCCCTTCCTCATGGCGGGCACCGGGATCGCGGCGGGCGGCCGGGCGGCCTATGACGAGACGACGGCGGCGGCCGCGGGCGACGCGATCCTGCCCGGATGGAAGTTGATGGGTGAGTTTTTGGGTACCACAAGCGCGTGACGCGCGGGAGAAGAGCAGTCGATGGCCCTCGTTGTGCAAAAGTTCGGCGGCACGAGCGTGGCGGACGCCGGGAAGATCAAGGCGGCCGCCGCCAAGGCGATCGCCCGGCACGCAGCCGGTGACCAGGTGGTGGTGGTGGTCAGCGCCATGGGCCACCAGACCGACATCCTCGTCGACCTCGCCCGCCAGATCTCCGAGCGGCCCAGCGCCCGCGAGATGGACATGCTGCTCTCCACGGGCGAGCAGGTGAGCGTGGCGCTGTTCGCCATGGCGATCCAGGCGGCCGGCCACAAGGCGGTGAGCCTGACCGGCGCCCAGATCGGCATCCGCACCGACTCCACGCACACCAAGGCCCGCATCAAGTCGATCTCCACCGACCACGTGCGCAAGCTGCTCGCCGACGGGGCGATCGTGATCGCCGCCGGCTTCCAGGGCATCGACCAGAACGGCAACATCACGACCCTCGGCCGCGGCGGCTCCGACACCACCGCCGTGGCCCTGGCGGCGGTGCTCGAGGCCGACGTCTGCGAGATCTACACCGACGTGGACGGCATCTACACCACCGACCCGCGGATGCTGCCCGAGGCCCGGCGTCTGGCATCGATCAGCTACGACGAGATGCTGGAGCTGGCGAGTCTCGGGGCGGGCGTGATGCACTCCCGGTCGATCGAGTTCGCGAAGAAGTTCGGCGTTCCGGTGCTCGTGCGGTCGAGCTTCAAGGACGTGCCCGGCACGCTGATCCTGTCCGCCGATCAGGCGACTCCGCGGCCCGCCAGCGGCGTCGCCCTCGCCAAGGACGAGGCCCGGATCACGCTGGAGAACGTCCCCGACCAGCCGGGCTCGAGCCACGCGCTGTTCTCGCGGCTGGCGGCCTCGGGAATCGCGGTGGACATGATCGTGCAGAACGTGGGGCAGGGGGGCCGCGCCGACATCTCGTTCACGGTGCCGGCCGACGACCTCGCCGAGGCGCTCGACCTCTCCCGCGCGGTGGCCGCGACGCTCGCCGCGTCGGGCGTCTCGCACGACGGCGAGCTGGCGAAGGTCTCGGTGGTGGGCGTGGGCATGGCGAGCGCCGAGGGCATTGCCGGGAGGATGTTCACGGCCCTGGCCAAGGAGGGCATCAACGTCCGCATGATCACCACCAGCGAGATCAAGATCTCGGCGCTCGTGGACCGCAAGGACGGCCCGGCCGCGGTGAAGGCGGTGCATCGGGCCTTCGGCCTGGAGGCCGAGACGGTGGACGGCGCGGCCGACGCCGGGATCGTGAAGCCCGAGAAGTCGTCACCGCTGGAGGTCGTGCGGCGGCTGGAGGGCATGGAGGACCTGGCGGTCGAAGACTGCATCCTCGACGCCTCGCAGGCGCTGGTCACGTTCACCGATCTCCCCGACACGCCCGGCGTGGCGGCCGATGTCTTCGAGGAACTGGGCCGGGCGGGGATGTTCGTCGACATGATCGTGCAAAGCCACCCGCGGGACGGCCGGGCGGAACTGTCGTTCACGGTGCCGGCCGAGCGCCGGGATCGGGCGACGGACGTGGCCCGCACGATTGCCGCGGCCCGCGGGGCGACCGTGGCCGACGTGCCCCACGTCGCCAAGCTGTCGATCACCGGTGTCGGCATCCGCAGCCATGCGGGCGTGGCCGACAGGCTGTTCAAGCCGCTGGCCGACGAGGGCATCAACATCGACCTCGTGAGTACCAGCGAGGTGCGGCTCAACGTGATCGTGGCTGCCGAGCACGGCCAAAAGTCGCTGGCCGTGCTGCGGAAGGCCTTCGGGGTGTGATCACCCCAGCACGTTCTCGAGCACCTCTTCGGCCACGTAGATCGGCAGGTTGGGCTCGCAGGTCACCGCCACGGCGATCGCATCGGACGGGCGGGCGTCAATCTCGACCACGTCGCCGTCCTTGGCCACGCGGATCACGGCGTAGTAGGTGTGCTCCTTGATCTCCGAGATCACGACGTCCTGAAACTCTCCCCCCATGAGTTCGACTGCGGCGACGAGCAGGTCGTGGGTCAACGGGCGGGGCGACTGATGGTGCTTCACGCGGCGGTCGATGCTCGTGGCCTCGAAGAGCCCGATCAGGATCGGGAACGTGCGGTCGCCGTCCACCTCCTTGAGGTAGACCACCTGCTGGTCGTTGATCTCGCTGATGATGATCCGCGAGAGTTCCATCTGCACGCTCATGATCTCAGCTCCGCAATGGTTGGCCGCCGTCGATCCGCCCGCCGACGACGATTCTAACCCCGGCCGCGGGCCGGAGCCACAACCGCAGGCACCACGTTTGTTGAGGGTCAGCCAAGAACGCCCCGCCCTGACCGTCGGTGCCCAGGAGCGGTTCGTGCGCGAGGCTCAAATGTGAGCCGGATCACCCGGGCGTGGCCCGGCACCGCTGCAGTTCGGCGAGCGTCGCCCGCCCCTTGGCGAGCCGCTCCTCGAGTTCCGCGAGCTGCGCCCGCTCCTTGGCCACCACCGCCTCCGGGGCGCGGGCCGCGAACTTCTCGTCGGCAAGCTTGGCCTGCTTGGCCTTGATGAAGCCCTCGGTCTTCTCGTTTTCCTTGATCAGCTTGGCGATCTCGGCCTCGACGTCGATCAGCCCGGCCAGATCGACGAAAATCTCGCAGCCCGCGACCGTTGCCGTGGCCGCCGCCGGCGCCCCGGTGGCGTCGGGCCCGACGGCGGTGATCTCCGCCACGGCCATCGATTCCAGGGCCGCGTGCAGCGGCTGCAGGAGTTCGGCCTGGTCGCGGGCCGTGCGCATCGCCACCCTGACCCGCGTCCGCGGCGGCACGTTCTGCCGGGCGCGGACCTCGCGGATCGCCGCCACCACGGCCAGGAATGATCCGAATTGCGCTTCGGTGCGCGGATCGATCCAACCGGCGGGCGGCCGCGGCCAAGCGGCGACCATGATCGAACGCGGCGGGAGCCCGTGGTCCCACGGCATGCGGCGGCCGGCCGCCGTCGCGCCGAGGTGCTGCCAGATCTCCTCGGTCACGAACGGCATGATCGGATGGAGCAGCCGCAGGATCGTGTCGAGGCCCAAGAGCAGCATCGCGCGGGCACGATCGCGGGTGGCCGGATCGGCGAGCCGCGGTTTGCAGAGCTCCAGATAGGCGCTGCAAAACTCGTCCCAGGCGAAGGCATAGAGCACCCGGGCGGCCTCGGCGAACTTGTACTCGTCGATGGCCCGCGTGGCGTCGCGGGTCACGCTGGCCAAGCGGCTGGCCAGCCAGCGGTCGGCGAGTTCCGCGGTCGACGGATCAGCGATCGCGGCGGCATCCACCACGCCCGCGTCAAAGCCCTCCAGGTGCATGAGGACGAAGCGGGTGGCGTTCCAGAGCTTGTTGGAGAAGTTGCGGCCCGACTCGAACCGCTCACTCACGGCCGGCCCACGGGGCAGGGCGAGGTCGGCCTCCGCGGTCGCCCACTGGGTCCGGAACGGCTGGCCGCACTTCGGGCAGTCGATCCGCGGCCGGACGCGGTTTTGCACCGTCTGCTCGACGAGGCCGCCGCAGGCCGGGCACTGGAAGTCGACCGGCATCCGCACGTCCTGCGTCTCGGTCGCCATGCTCGCCAGCGCGAACCGCAGCGCATCGGCGCCGAGCGTGTCGA
>Ga0315902_10003335_pt1 | contig 24157 bp, 19 predicted proteins | sample LakEriMetagenome_9_FD_203523 | JGI IMG/M metagenome (GOLD analysis project Ga0315902, IMG submission 203523) | Freshwater fungal communities from buoy surface, Lake Erie, Ohio, United States - Buoy 12 MA117 | ecosystem: Environmental > Aquatic > Freshwater > Lake > Lake biofilm | place: USA... | reverse complement strand
AGAGATAGCAAAAGATCAACTAAAGGAGGGAGATCTTGTATTTTTCAGCCAGGGCAGAAGTATTTCTCATGTCGGCATGTATATATCCAACAATAAATTTGTCCATGCTTCCACATCCATGGGTGTTGTCATCAGTGATCTTGATGAACCCTATTGGAAAAGGCGTTTTGTTCGGGCAGGAAGAATCAATCCTTGATTGCTTTACCCTACTTTTCTGAAACCAACATAGAAATTTTTATCCGGTACCAATTCGCCCTTGGCCTTGATTTTTTTCCAATCTGATGTGGGTTGCAGCCATTGATCAATCTTGCCATCAATAGTTACCCGTATTGGCGCATTGAAATTCGGATTGCAGTCTGCCCACCTATATTGGATGTCTTGTTTGTTTTTTTTGATCTCAAGTGTTGGAATAGAGGTTGTTCTCAAATACTGATCGAAAAGAGGAGAAAGATCCCTGCCGGTTTTTTCACTCCAGAATTTTTCAATATCTGATGTATTGATAGTACTATGATAAAAGCGTTTGTTCATTTCTCTCAATGCCAGTCTGAACTGATCATCATTTTCGAATAACTGACGAACATAATGAATGAGATTGCCTCCTTTGTAATACATGTCCCCTGAACCTTCTTCATTTACACCATATTTTCCGATGATCGGAATATCATTGTTGATGAGTTTTCGCGTACCCTGTACATAGGCATTGCCGGCCTCTCTTCCATGGTGGTAGGTCGTAAAGATCGTTTCTGAGTAATTGGTGAATCCCTCATGCACCCACATGTCTGCCAGATCATTCGTGGTAATGTTATTTCCAAACCACTCATGCCCACTCTCATGAATTATGATAAAATCCCATTTCAATCCCCAGCCGCTTCCGGAAAGGTCCCTGCCCCGATAGCCATTCTGGAATCCGTTCCCATATGCCACTGCGCTTTGATGTTCCATCCCAAGATGGGGGGATTCAACAAGTTTGTAACCGTCTTCATAAAAAGGATAGGGCCCAAACCAATGTTCAAATGCCTCTAGCATCGGTTTTACCTGTTCAAATTGTTTTTTGGCCTTAACCAAATTATAATCCAAAACCCAATAATTGCAATCCAGTTTCCCCTTTTCACCATTGTAAGACTCACTGAATTCAACATATTTTCCGATGTAGGGGATGATATTATAGTTATTGATGGGGTTTTTCACTTCCCATTCCCAGGTTGTTTTTCCGGCCTCGTATTGACGTTTGGCTTTGAGACGTCCATTTCCAACCGCAACCAGCGAATCTGCAACCTGAATTTTTAAAGTAGCACCCAAATCCGGTTCATCACTTTGATGGTCCTTGCAAGGAAACCATACACTGGCTCCCAATCCCTGACAGGCAACGCTCATCCATGGTCTGCCCATCTTGTCTTTGGTAAAAATCCATCCTCCATCCCAGGGTGGTCTCACCGCAACCTGGACCTTACCACTGAACTTTAAGGCAAGCAAAGCTTCTGCTCCAACCGGAAGATTTTTATCCAGGGTTACAAAAAAAGCATTTCCCCTTCTGGAAAATTTCATGGGGTTTTCACCTAAATAAGCTTTCTCCAGTTCCATCGGCTCCTGCAGATCGATCTGCATCACATGTCCTGATGATTTTACTTTGAACCGAATATCCACTTTGCCTTTGATGGTCTTATTTGCATAATCCGGCTCAACGTAGATGGAGTAATGTTGAACATCCCACCAGCTCCTTTCCGGACCAACCGTACCTCTCAAAGTATCCTTGGATGTGTAGGATTTAGACTGTGTATTCAATTGGGCAGATGCACCCAATCCAACAATGAAACACAGCAATAAAAACAACAATATTCTTTTCATAATTCCCATTTCCCAATTCCTATTTCCCAATTCCCATCTTCTTCTGACTTCTGTCATCTAACGTCTAACGTCTAACGTCTAATGTCTAATCTTATCCTTAAACACCTTCTCAAATTTCTCCAGCTTAGGTCTGATCACAAAATAGCAGTAGGGTTGATTTCCATTTCGATTGTAGTAATCCTGGTGATAGTTCTCGGCAGCATAGAAGTTCTTGAAAGGCTCAATGGCAGTAACGATGGGACCTGGAAAGGCTTTGGATTCATCCAGTTTTTGTTTGAAATACTCCGCTCTTGCTTTTTGATTGTCGTTGTGATAAAAAATAACACTGCGATATTGAGGTCCTACATCATTACCTTGTCTGTTCAATGTGGTAGGATCATGTGTTTGCCAGAAAATCTCCAATAACTCATCAACTGATATTTCCGAAGGATCGAATTCTACCTGTAATACTTCCGCATGACCGGTTTCCTTTCCGCATACTTCTTCATACGTTGGGTTTACAACATGACCTCCACTATAACCGCTTGTCACCTTGTTTACTCCTTTTACCTGCTGAAAAATAGCCTCCGTGCACCAGAAGCAACCGTTACCCAGTGTAATGATCTCTGTCTTCATGTTTTGACTTGATTTTTTTGAGGTCTGTGATTTTTCCTTAGCAGGGGATGTTTGGGCGCAAGCGCTGATAAACATTGATAAGGTTAGAATAAGATGTATGATCGCTTTCATTCTCACAAATTTAGACCATTGACGCCACTTTTACCTTTACTTTTGCACCTTGTTCAGCACACTTTAACATGCGTTTATATCCTGAATCCGCTTTTGTTCAACTGGAATTCGATAAAGTAAGGTCACTCCTTGTGGAGCAGACAAGAACCTTTTATGGGCATGAAAAGGCTGAGCAACTAAGGATTCATACCCGAAAAAATTTTATCGATCTTGAACTGAGACAGGCACATCAGTACCTGCAATTGCTGGCAATGGGACAAACGTTTCAACACGATGAGGTTTTCAATTTGTCCCGTGAATTGAAATTATTGTCAATCCAGGGCGCCGTTTTGGCAGGTGAGATTTTCCTTTTTTTTCGAAATCTTACCGAGAACATAGGATCCATTTTCCGTTGGTTTGATGATGAAAGGATAGATCGTTTTTCTGCTTTGTATCAGGTGCTTTCTGTGACCCATTTTGAAAAGGCTATTCCTGCAGAAATCAACCGGATCATTGGAGATGACGGTAGGGTAGTAGATAATGCATCAGATGATCTGGCAAGGATCAGGATGGCATTGTATAGAAAACGGAATGAACAGCGCAGGTCTTTTGAACGCATACTCGGTAAGCTTCAAAAGGCAGGTTACATTGCAGATATCGAAGAGTCTTTCCTGAATGGACGCAGAGTGTTGGCTATTTATGCTGAGCATAAAAGAATTGTCAAGGGTATTTTGCATGGCGAGAGCGATACCAGGCGAACATCCTTCATAGAGCCTGAAGAAACCATTGAAATAAACAATGAAATCTTTTCGCTGGAGAATGACGAAAGGGATGAAGAATACAGGATACTCAGGGAACTCACATCCAGGATGTCGGTTCATGCTCCTTTGCTGAAGCAATACATGGAAATATTGGGAGAGTTTGATTTTATCCGGGCCAAGGCAAAACTGGCACAGATGATGGATGCCCATCTTCCACAGGTCAAAGACTCATCCGGGATCCATTTGGTGAAAGCATCTCACCCTTTGCTGTTGCTTTACAACAAGAAAGCGGGTAAGAAAGTCATTCCTCTGGATCTGACATTGGATGAGAAGAATCGAATTCTGGTTATCTCCGGTCCCAATGCTGGTGGTAAGACGGTTTGTCTCAAAACAACGGGACTTCTCCAGATGATGGTACAGTCAGGTTTACTGGTACCGGCCCATCCTGATTCAACCTTTGGGATTTTCAAACAGCTGATGATCCATATTGGCGATACCCAGAGCATTGAATTTGAATTGAGTACATACAGCGCTCACCTCAAAAACATGAAACATTTCATGGAGGAAGCCAATGGAAGAACCTTGTTTTTCATAGATGAGCTGGGAAGCGGAAGTGACCCCAACCTGGGAGGAGCATTTGCTGAAGTATTCCTGGAACAATTGCTGAAAAGACATGCCTATGGCATAGTCACTACGCACTACCTGAATTTGAAAGTAATGGCCAGTAAAACTTCTGGTATCATCAATGGTGCCATGGCATTCGATGAAAAACATCTCCTCCCTGAATACAAATTGAACATAGGGAAGCCGGGAAGTTCCTATACCTTTTCCATTGCAGAACGCATCGGACTTTCAAAAGACCTGATCAGCAGAGCCAAAGAGCTGGTAGATGAGAATCATTTTACGCTGGATAAACTTTTAAATAAAACCGAACAGGATCTCAGAAAGCTTGAAAGCAGAGAAAAAGATCTTCAAAAGCTTGTCAAAGAAAACGATGCTCTGAAAAAAATACTGACACAGCAACTGGATAAGGAAAAACATCGCCAGCAAATTGAATTGTTAAAAGAACAGAATGCCATCGCACAGGAAAAATTTGTCTATCTAAAAGACATGGAGCGCAAGCTGAAGCAGGTGGTTTTTGATTGGCGACGATCTGAATCCGAACAGGATAAAAAACAGCTGATGAAGAATCTGCATGCCTTGCTGTTTACCCAAAAAGAAAAACAGGTAACAGAGAAGAAAAAAAAGAAACTCGACTCAAGATATGAGGCGCTTGATACTGTGCCATCCATTGGTGGATTGGTTTTGATGAAACAAAATAACAAGATTGGAACCCTGATGGAAATACGGGGTAAAAAAGCAATAGTAAGCCTCGGATCACTGCCACTTCAGGTCAATTGGGATGATCTGGTTGCTGTAAGGGAGAAGGAATAAAGAGTGATAACATTTTCTTACTTTGTGCTGTATAATTAATGGATATGCTTCGTAAATATTTCCTGTTCTATTTTTTATTGTTTTCAGTATCTGCCATTTCTGCACAACAGAAAATTGATCCGGATTCAATACGCAACAAAATGAAATGGTTTGAAGATGCCAAACTGGGTATTTTTATTCATTGGGGCATCTATGCAGTTAATGGAGTTGATGAGAGTTGGTCTTTTTTCAATAAAAAAGTAAGTTGGCCGGAATATATGGGTCAGCTGAAGGGTTTCACGGCATCAAAATATGACCCTGCCTACTGGGCTGATCTGATCAAATCTTCAGGTGCAAGATATACAGTCATCACAACCAAACACCATGATGGAATTGCATTATGGAACACCAAAGAAAATCATTACAGCACCACTAAAAATACTCCTGCACAACGCGATTTGCTCAAACCCTTTTATGATGAGGTCAGAAAGCGCGGCATCAAGGCAGGTGCATATTTTAGCTTGATCGATTGGAGTCATCCAGATTATCCTGGGTTCATGAAAGATAGCAGCCGTTACAAAATCCAAGATGATCCTGCACGATGGGAGAGATTCAGGAAGTTTTATCAGTCTCAATTAGATGAAGTGGCCACACAATTCAATCCAGATCTGTATTGGTTTGATGGAGATTGGGAGCATAGTGCTGAAGAATGGGAGAGCATTAAAGTTAGACAGAATCTTCTTCGCAAGAACCCCAATGCTATCATCAATGGACGATTGATGGGCTATGGCGATTATGATACACCGGAGCAGAATGTACCCGTTTCCAGACCCCGTTACAACTGGTGGGAGCTATGCATGACCATCAATAATAACTGGGGCTTTCAGCACAAGGATACCAACTGGAAAACACCTTATGAAATCATTGCACTTTTTGCTGATGTGGTCAGTCATGGTGGAAACCTTTTGCTGGATATCGGACCAAAAGAAGATGGTACGATTCCTGCCGAGCAAGTGAATGTGCTGAAAGAATTAGGCAGCTGGAACCGCAAACATGAAAAAGCCATATTTGGCACCCGTGCCGGTATTCCACAGGGGCATTTCTATGGGCCAACGACTATTTCAAAAGATTCAACTTCTCTATTTCTTTTTCTACAAGGACAAACTTCCGGAACCATTTTGGTTAAAGGGTTGAGCAATGATATTAAAGAGATCAACGTTGTGGGCAATGGCACCAAACTAAAACACAAAGTTGTAGGTAAGATCTCTTGGAGTCCTGTACCCGGACTTATTTACATTGATGTTCCCAAAGGGATTCAGGACAAGTACATCACTGTATTGGAATTGAAACTGGATAAGCCGGTTAAGCTTTATCAGGGAAGAGGAGGGTTTGAGTAAATTGTTTTCGGGTATGGGGAAGCAAAGACTGTTCCCAAGCCAGCAATTCTTTTTTCCTATCCACTCCCCAACGATAACCACCCATACCGCCTGAAGTTTGGATCACACGGTGACAGGGAATTATCCAGGCAATGGGGTTGGCTCCAATAGCAGTACCAACAGCCCTTGCAGAAGAAGCACTTCCGATTTCAATCGCAATTTGTAAATAAGTTCTGGTTTCTCCGGCTGGTATTTTTACCAGTTCCTGCCATACCCTTTTCTGAAATTCTGTTCCAATAGGATCAACGGTCCAATGTACATCTGATTTATTTTGTGAAACTATATTGCTGATGAGCTTCTGATGTATATTTTCTTTTACCAGTTCCCACTCCTGATGAATCAGATAATATTTCAAGCCATTCAAGGATTCCTGTCTGTCTTCCATGAAGGAGGCATAGCAGATCTTACCATCAGAAGAGGCAATGAGCATTTTCCCAAACGGGCTCTCTTCAATGCTGCAAAGGGTCATTGTTTTTTCAAATTGAAGATCTCTTTCATCAGAACCCATTTATCACCTTCTGCAGACCATGGCAGTCTTTGCTGATATGTATCCATGAGTGCCTCCCAGGTCTGCACTTTTGGATTGGAAGCATCCATTTTTGATTTTTCCTCAAAATCAAAATGGTCTTCTGCCTCAATGATCATGAACAGCCGATTGCCTGTTCGATAAAGAATCATATTGGTGATACCGCTGTCGGTAATACTTTTTAAAATCTCAGGCGCCACTTTTTTATGGTGTTCCTCATATTCTTGAATCCGGACAGGATCATCTACAAGATCCAGTGCGAGGTAAAAGGTTTTCATATCAAGCTTTTTGCGGTTTGTAGCCGACCAATCCAAAATACAACACAACAGCATATCCGATCAGTGGCACGATATATCCAATCTGCAGATTATCATTAAATCTGTCGATGATATAACCCATGATCACAGGGAAAATCGCTCCACCGATTATGGACATGATGATGAGTGATGAGGCAGGCTTGGTATCATTACCCATGTCTCTTATCCCGAGTGAAAAAATGGTGGGGAACATGATCGACATAAAGAATGATAGTCCACCCAAGGCAAACAAAATCACAGGGCCTTCTACCTGCATGACTGCAACTGAAAGAATGAGGCAGATGGCTGAATAGATGGATAACAGTTTGTGTGGGGCAATAAATTTCATGAAGAATGTTCCACTGAACCTGCCTGCCATGAACAGAACTCCCCAAAGTATACTGAAATAATACCCTGCAGTCTTTTCATCCAATCCGCCATTCTTGATCGCAACCCTGATGAAGAAACTGGTAAAGCTGATCTGTGCACCCACATAAAAAAACTGTGCCAATACAGCCCAGCGCAGGTGTCTTTTTTTTAAGGCCCCCCGGATGCTTCCCTCTTCACCATGCTGTTCAGTTTCCTGGTCATTCACTTCAGGAAATTTGTATCGCATGAAAATGATGGCAACTGCCAATACACTCAAGGCCAGAATCAAATAAGGGATCTTGACGGCAGATGCTTCTGAAGTGAGATATGAGACCTGTTCAGCTGAAGAAAGCGTTTCCCATTCTTCGCTTGAATACTCCTTCCCGGATAATATGAAAATCGTACCCATGGCCGGCCCCAATGCAGCTGCTAAACCATTGAAAGATTGTGCCAGGTTGATTCTTCTGGTAGCACCATCTGCATCACCCAATCTTGTTACATAAGGGTTGGCCGCAGTTTCAAGAAAGGTCAGTCCAAAACCAATGATAAAATATCCAATCAGAAATACTTCAAAAGCACGGAGATCTGCAGCTGGTATGAACAACAAAGCACCGGCACTAAAGAGTAGTAAACCGAAAATGATTCCTTTTTTGTAGCCATATTTTTTCAGAAAAATTCCGGCAGGGATGGCCGCCGAGAAATACGCAAGGTAGACGGCTGTGTCAACAAAAGTAGATTGCATATTCGTTAACTGCAATGCTTTTCTGAGGTGAGGGATCAGGATTCCGTTCAAATTGTTGGCAATTCCCCAAAGGAAAAAAAGGCTGGTTACCAGAATAAAGGGAATGAGATAAGCAGTTTTTTTGTTGGTTGACATTTGTTTGGGTTTTAAGTGAGTGCTGCTCTGTCGAGATGAACATAGCCACCATCAACATGGATCAATTGTCCTGTAGTATGAGAAGATCTTTCGGATAATAGAAAAGTAACCATATTGGCAATTTCTTCAGCTGTTGTCATTCTTTTCCCCAATGGTATCCTCTCTTCTATTTTTTTCAAGGTTTCTTCCGGGTTGGGTAGAGACTTGATCCAGCGGTCATACAGAGGGGTATAGCACTCTGAAACAATGACGGCATTTACCCGGATCCCGTATTTCAGCAATTCAACGGCCCATTCCCTGGTCAATGCATTCCTTCCACCGTTTGATGCAGCATAACCTGAAGTGCCTCCTTGTCCGGTTTCGGCAACTTTGGAACTGATGTTCACGATTGCCCCTTTGGTTTTGATCAGTTCAGGAAGTGCTGCTTGAACAATGAGATAATAATGAATAAGATTGTTGTGCAGGGATTGTATAAAACCCTCATAAGATCCATGTTCCAAGGAGATACCATCATTGATTCCTGCATTGTTAACCACTCCATCAATTCTGCCATGCAGATCAATGATGGTTTTTATTGCAGCTATGCATTCCTCTGGATTTTGCAGCTCTGCAGTTACCTGTGCTCCGGTGCCGATCTGCTTCAGCAATTCTTCGTTATCGTTTTTGTTGCGACCAATGATCACCGGGAAGGCACCCTCTTTCGCCAGTATTCTGGTGATGGCTTCACCAATTCCTCTGGCCCCGCCGGTTACAATGATGATTTTGTCTTTCAGAAGAAGGTCCATATCAAAAGGTATAAAAGGTTTATTCCAAATCAATCATTGTAAGCAATTGCAATCTGGCGTTGTTCTCCGAGGCCCTGAATTCCCAAACGCACTTCATCTCCTGATTTCAAATACCATGGTTCTGGTTTTTGACCCAATCCAACACCAGCCGGAGTGCCGGTGCTGATGACATCACCCGGTAAAAGGGTCATGAATTGTGAAATATAACTCACCAGATGTGGTATTTTAAAAATGAGATCAGAGGTATGGGAATCCTGCATTCTCTTTCCATTTACATCCAACCATAGGTGGAGATCATGAGGATCTGATACTTCATCTTTTGTTACGAAATAAGGGCCCATGGGAGCAAAATGGTCACAGCTTTTTCCTTTCACCCATTGGCCACCTCTTTCCAACTGAAATTCTCTTTCGCTGTAATCGTTGTGAAGGCAATAACCTGCCACATATTCCATAGCCTCATTTTCTTCAACATAGGTTGCTTTTTTACCAATGATGACGGCAAGTTCAACTTCCCAGTCTGTCTTTACGGAATTTTTTGGTATGATCACAGGGTCGTTGGGTCCGCAAAGTGCTGTGGTACTTTTGAAAAAAAGTACCGGCTCTTTGGGAGCTGCCATTCCGCTCTCTTCTGCATGCTTTGCATAATTCAGTCCCACACATATGATCTTGGAGGGACGTGCTATACATGACAAATAATGTATATCGCCTTCGATCTCTGGGCAAGTATCTGCATGGCTGATGATCCAGGATTGTAATGTCTTCAATCCATCCTGATCAAAAAAATCTTCGTTGAGGTCCATACCTGAATCTGTAATGTCAATGGTTTTTCCATGTGCATCAAGCATGCCCAAACCTCTTTGTCCTGCTCTGTCAAATCTGAATAGTTTCATATCATCAATTGTTTAATCTTGTAAAGCCGCCATCGATCGGATAATCGCAGCCGGTGATAAAAGAGGCCTGTTTGCTGCAGAGATAGAAGGCCAGTGCTGCAATTTCTTCAGGTGTTCCCATTCTTCCTATGGGCTGACTGGCAGAAAGCTTCTCAAACATTTCTGCTTGCTTTCCGGGATAATGTTTGTTGATGAATCCATCAACAAAGGGGGTATGCACCCTGGCTGGAGAGATTGCATTGCAGCGGATGCCTTTTTTGATATAGTCTCTGGCTACGCTGAGTGTCATGGAAAGAATGGCACCCTTGCTCATGCTGTAGGCGAAGCGGTCTGATATGCCAAGAGTAGCGGCAATAGAGGCCATGTTCAGGATGATCCCTTCGCTTTGTTCTTCCATATAAGGAAGTACAGCATGCATGCAGTTATATGCACCTCTGACATTTACATTGAATACTTTCATGAAGTCTTCTTCGCTGGTATTCACTGCGTTGCCGATATTGGCGATTCCCGCATTGTTGATGAGAATGCCTATGCCTCTTTGAATGGCAATGACCGAAATAATGTCTTTGACTTCTTGTTGTGATGTGATGTCTACAGCATGAAAATGAACTTTTTGAGGGTCCAGTCCCCATTCACTTATCAGGGTAGCTTCTGGCTTATTGATGTCGAATACATCGATGAAAGCACCTTGTTGCTGGAACAATTTTACAATGGAAAGACCTATGCCGCTTGCACCGCCGGTAATAATGACATATGGAGATGCAAGTTCAAAAATAGGAGATGACATGTTGATGTTTTAATGGTGCAACAATTTAAGCATATCACTTCGATTTTTTTTGTGTAGATAGATAAATTCGAAAACATTTTATGAGATCGTGTTGAATGAATATATTTAACGGTAAAAATTTGTAATAATGTTTTCAGTCAAATTCTGCTTTGTACTTTCCCTGATGATCATTGCCCTTTCAGTTTTTAGTCAAAAACCGCCTGCTCCTTATGGGGCACTGCCATCAGAACGACAATTGAAATGGCATGAGACGGAGGTTTATGGATTGATACATTTCACCCCAACTACATTCGAAAACAAAGAGTGGGGATATGGTGATGCAGACCCTTCGATCTTCAATCCAAAGGAGTTTGATGCTGATAAGATTGTGGATGCATTAAAGGCAGGTGGATTGAAAGGATTGGTGCTGGTTACCAAACATCATGATGGGTTTGCTTTGTGGCCTACAAAGACTACAACTTATAACATCAGCAAATCACCTTTTCGCAATGGCAAGGGTGATCTGGTCCGGGAATTTGAACAGGCTTGCAGAAAAGCAGGACTGAAGTTTGGGGTATATTGTTCGCCATGGGACAGAAACAATCCCGCCTATGGCAGTTTTGAATATGTCAAAACCTACAGAGAGCAACTGAGAGAGCTGTATACGCAATATGGAGAACTGTTTATGTCATGGCACGATGGGGCCAATGGGGGAGATGGATTTTATGGAGGTGCCAGAACAACCAAGAAGATCGATCGCAATACCTATTACGGTTGGGATACCACATGGATGATCACGAGAAGTCTTCAGCCCATGGCCAATTTGTTCAGTGATATCGGTTGGGATGTAAGATGGGTAGGGAACGAAAGCGGTTTTGCCGGAGAAACATCATGGGCCACCTTCACCCCTGTGCCTGCCAAAGGGGAGAGCCAGACTTTTCCCGGAAACCTGGATCATACCCAAAATCCTTTTGGTACCAGAGGTGGTATGAACTGGGTTCCGGCAGAATGTGATGTGCCCCTCCGGCCAGGTTGGTTTTGGCATCCGGAACAAAAAGGCAAAACAAAGTCACCTGAAAAATTATTTGAACTTTATTTGAAAAGTGTAGGTCGTGGCGCAGCATTGGACCTGGGCATTGCCCCAGACACCAGAGGTCTCCTGGATGATGAGGACGTGAAAGCACTGGAAGGATTTGGAAAAATTGTATCAGGAAGTTTTAAGAATAATCTGCTCTCCACAGCCAAAATAAAATCTTCAGATACCCGAGGTAAGGATTTTCAACTAACTGCTTTGGTAGATGGGAATCTGAATTCCTATTGGGCTTCGAAAGATAAAGTCAACACGCCCGTTATAATTGCTGAATGGGATGCTCCGCAGACATTTGATCTGATCCGGGTAAGGGAGTTCATTCCACTCGGGCAAAGAATTGAATCTTTTGAGGTTGATGCAATGGTTGAAGGAAACTGGAAAAAGATTGGTCAGGCAACTTCTGTAGGAGCATGTCGCATTATATCGCTCCCTGAGTCGGTTACCACCAATGGGTTGAGACTGAGGATAACTTCTTCACCTGTGTCTGTAACTATATCAGAATTAGGCGTTTATAAAAAAGTCAGTTTCTAAACATCCCAATTTCTTTCTGTCAAACGCATAAATTTATTTTTTTATAAAAAAATTTGGCAAATCGAATAATTGTGTACTTTTAACACGAAAACGATTGCAAATGCGGACATATTTCTCCAAAATTGATTCATTTGTCTCATTTGGTTTGTGTAATAATTACACTTCAAAATCTTCAATTAATAAACCCACTATTACTATGGTAGTAAAATGTAAGAATGCGCTGAGCAGGTATACATTGCTATTCCTGTTTCAGATGGTCGCGTTGACGACGATGGCGCAAAACAAAACAGTATCCGGAAAGGTTACAGATGCCTCAACAGGTTCACCCCTGGCGGGAGCAACAGTATCGGCAAAGGGTGCCAGCAAAACAGTTGTCTCAGATGCATCAGGTAGTTTCACCATTGAAGTACCTTCCTCTGTTACACAGTTGACGATCTCCTTCTCTGGTTATGGCACTATGGATGTAAACATCACAGGTGCTTCAGTTGCCGTCCAGTTGAATCCATCAACCACTAATTTGAATGACATCGTTGTCATCGGTTATGGTTCTGCCAGAAAGAAAGACCTTACAGGCTCCGTTGCAACGGTAGGTGCTAAAGACTTTGTGAAAGGTGCATTGACAACCCCGGAACAATTGATTCAGGGTAAGGTAGCCGGTGTACAAATCACTTCGAATAGCGGTGCACCGGGTGCAGGAAGCACCATTCGTATCCGCGGAGGTGCATCTTTGAACGCCAGCAATGACCCATTGATTGTTATTGATGGTATGCCTTTGGATAATGGTGGTATCTCAGGACAAGCCAATCCACTAGCACTGATCAACCCAAATGATATAGAATCATTCACCATCCTGAAAGATGCTTCTGCCGCTGCTATTTATGGTTCCAGGGCGTCGAATGGTGTAATCATGATCACAACCAAGAAAGGAGCGAAAGGGAAACCTACAGTTAATTTCAGTTCACTGTTCTCAGTTGGTGAGATCACCAAGAAAGTGGACGTCTTGAATTCAACTGAGGTACGTGACATAGTCAATAAATATGGTAACGCTGCACTAAGAGCACTGGTCAGTGAGGTCCATATTCAGGGAACCAAAGAAGGTACCGACTGGCAGGATGAAATTTATCAAACTGCATTGACATCTGACAACAACATCAGTGTAAGAGGTTCAGTTAAGAATCTGCCTTATCGTGTTTCTCTCGGATATCTTGATCAGAACGGTATCCTCAAAACAGGAAATCTGAAAAGAACAACACTCGGATTGAATCTCAATCCATCCATGTTCAAAAATCATCTTAAAATAGATTTCAATCTCAAATCTTCTTTGAGCAAATCAATCTTTGCAAATGAAGGTGCCATTGGTTCTGCCATCAACTTTGACCCAACCAAGCCTGTTTACTCCGGCAACAGTGACTTTGGTGGATACTGGGAGTGGTTGGATCCAAGTTCTGCAACCGGACTTAAAGCCCTCTCACCAAAGAATCCACTTGGAATACTGATGCAACGTGATGACAAAAGCGATGTGGTAAGACATATTGCCAATGCAGTCATTGATTATAAATTTCATTTCCTACCTGATCTGAAGGCCGTCATAAATGTAGGTACTGATAGAGCAGAAGGAAAAGGAGTTATTGTTGTGCCTGAAGAAGCTGCTTCTACCTTCAAGAGATTCAAAGATCCCAACAATAAGTTTCATGGTGGTGTGAACAATGAGTACAGGCAGGTAAGACAAAACAGCTACCTCAACGCTTACCTTAACTATACAAAAGACCTCAGCGACATCAAAACAAGAATTGATCTTACAGCGGGTTATGAGTATCAGGATTATCTGACCACCAATTATAATTTCGCTGACAGAACCTTTAATAACACAGTTGTTACTACCCCTAATTTCGAATTCGATAAACCTCAATACAGATTGAGCTCTGCATTGGGTCGCTTGAACATCAATATTCAGAACAAGTATTTGCTTACAGGTTCTTTGCGTCAGGATGGTTCTTCTAAATTCAATGTCGATAACCGATTTGGTCTTTTCCCTTCAGCTGCCTTCGCATGGAAGATCAATGAAGAATCTTTCCTCAGTAATTCCAAAGTCATCAACGACCTTAAGCTTCGCATAGGTTATGGTGTGACCGGACAGCAGGATGGAATTGGCTACTACGATTACATCTCTTACTACAACCTTAGTTCTATCACCGCCCAATATCAATTCGGAAACACTTTCTATCAAATGTTCCGTCCCGGTGGCTACTACTTCAATAGGAAATGGGAGCAAACAGAGACCCAGAACATCGCCCTCGACTTTGGTTTGTTTGATGGAAGGGTAAGCGGTACGGTTGAACTGTACAAAAGAACCACTTCTGATCTCCTCAATGAGATCAATCAGCCAGCAGGTACCAATTTCTCCAACAGGATTGTAGCCAACGTGGGAAGTATGGAAAACAGGGGTGTGGAAATTACACTTAATCTCCAGCCCATCAAAACACAGAAACTGGTTTGGGATCTTTCTTTCAATGCCACCTTCAATCAGAATGAGATCACCAAGCTTACCATCTCAGAAGATCCCAACTATGCAGGTGCCCGCTTTGGCGGTATCTCCGGGGGAACAGGCAACACCATCATGATTCATTCTGTTGGTTATAACCGTGGTGCTTTCTTTGTATACAAGCAGGTTTATGATAAATCAGGTAACCCGATCGATAACCTCTTTGCTGACCTCAATAGAGATGGAGTGATCAATGAAAAGGATCTTTACCAATACAAAGGAGTTGATCCAAGGATGTTCTTTGGTATGAGCTCAAATCTCTCCTTCGGAAAATGGAATGCAGGAGTGGTTGCCCGCGCCAACATTGGGAACTACATGTACAACAATGTTGCTTCAAGTACCGGTACTATCAGAAATATCCTGAATCCAATCGGTTACATCAACAATGGTTCAAGAGAAGTTTTGAGGAGCGGTTTCAGCGGTAATGGTGCCAATTATTATCTCTCAGACTACTACGTACAGAATGCGTCTTTCCTGAGAGTTGACAATATCAATATTGGATACAATGTTGGACAAGTATTCAACAACAGAGCCAATCTCAGACTGAGTGCCAACGTACAGAACGCCTTGGTCATCACCAAGTACAACGGTCTTGATCCTGAGATCAATGGCGGAATTGACAACAACTTCTATCCAAGACCAAGGACCTTCGTACTGGGCGTAAACCTTGATTTTTAATTGACCAATGAACAAATCAAAGTATATGAAAAGAAATACAATCAAAATAATTGCATCGATGATACTCCTCTCAGGGGTATTGGCATCATGCTCCAAGCAATTGGATATTCTGCCCCTGAATGATATCACATCCGCTCAGGTATACAGCACACCTGCAGGTTACAAGCAGGCCTTTGCAAAGATCTATGGTAGCTTTGCTACAACAGGTAATCAGGGACCTGCCGGTAACGGTGACATACAGGGATTGGATGAAGGTACAGCTGACTTTCTTCGTCTTTATTGGAAAGCCCAGGAGTTAAGTACTGATGAAGCAGTGGTTGCCTGGGGTGATCCAGGTATCCAGGATTTCCACAATATGAACTGGTCTGCGAGCAATCCGATGCTGACGGGTTTGTATTATCGCTCTTTTTATCAAATTACCCTTTGCAACGATTTCATCCGTCAGTCATCTGATGAAAACCTCAGTTCAAGGGGAATCAGCGGTGCTGATGCAGATGCGATCAGAAAATACAAAGTTGAGGCCCGTTTTCTTCGTGCCTTTCAGTATTGGGTGCTGATGGATCTATTTGGAAATGTACCTTTCGCTACTGATGAGAAAGCCTTGGGTTCCTTCGTTCCAAAGCAGATCAGCAGAAAAGATCTTTTCGCTTATGTTGAGTCCGAATTAAAGGCTTGTGAGAACGATCTTCCCAATGCAAGAGGCAATGAATATGGAAGAGCGGATAAGGCAGCAGCGCAGTCACTGCTTGCAAGACTGTATCTGAATGCTGCCGTATACAGTGGGGCAGCTCGTTATGCTGATGCATTGACCTATTCGAAAAAAGTAATCGATGCAGGTTACTCATTGATCAACAACTATGCACACCTGATGGTGGCCGATAACAATACAAATACTTCTGAGTTCATACTTACCATCAATTATGATGGATTGAGGACACAAAACTGGGGTGGTACTACCTTTCTTACACATGCTGCAGTGGGAGGTGATATGAATGCTGCTGATTTTGGTGTTGATGGCGGATGGTTTGGTATTCGTACCACCAAGAGTTTGCCAGAATTATTTACCAATCCTGGCGACAGACGTGCACAGTTCTTTACACAGGGACAGAATTTGGAGATCAATGATATCACCAATTTTAAAGATGGCTACGCTATCACAAAATACAGGAACAGAAGAAAAGACAATTCTGTTGGTTCAAACCTTACCTGGGTTGATATAGACTTTCCTCTTTTCCGTTTGGCGGAACAATACCTCATCTATGCTGAAGCCGCTGCCAGGGTAGGAACCGCCAGTGATAAAACAGCTGCAGTTGGTTTCATTAATCTGCTCAGACAACGTGCCTACGGAAATGCAAATGGCAATATCAATAGTGCAATGCTCACTCCTGAGTTTGTTCTCGACGAGCGTGCCAGGGAATTGTATTGGGAGGGTCATCGCAGAACGGATCTTGTACGTTTCGGAAGGTTCACTGAAGGTGGATATCTATGGCCTTGGAAAGGTGGCGTAAGAGGTGGAACAGGTGTTGCTGCTTTCAGAAGCATCTATCCAATACCATCTGCTGACGTATCCAGCAACCCCAACATCAAACAAAATTCCGGTTATTAATCATATCCCACTAAATTGAAGATCATGAAAAGAATATTTCAACATTTCGTAATGGCTGTAGCAGCTATGACGGTCTTCTCTTCTTGCGAGAAAGAAGAAGTGAAGGAAGTTTTTATCGGAGGAACAGCTCCAGTGCTTACTGCTTCTGTTTCAAACTCAATCCCCCTGAGCTTCCTGACCCAGGATCAGCCTGCCGTCAGATTCAGTTGGACCAATCCTGAATTTGAGTTTGCTTCCGGCGTAAGCAGCCAGGATGTAAATTATACACTTGAGATAGATGTTAGCGGCAATGGATTCAATGGCGCCAATAAAAAGTCTGTTTCTATAAGCAAGGACCTCAATGTATCCTATACACAGAGGGAGTTTAATATTGTATTGAGCGATCTTAAATTAAAACTCAATACCCCTGCTTCTATTGACGTGAGACTCATTGCTTCTCTTGGTCCCAATGCAACAAGACTTGTTTCCAATATCCTCAAGTTTGGCGTAACACCATTTGCCCCACCTCCAAAAGTGCCAGTTCCAACACAAGGTAATCTTTGGGTTATTGGTGATGCATTTGCATCAGGATGGAACAATCCACTTCCGGCTCCATTTGTTACCTCACAGAAATTTACACAGGTTTCTCCAACATTGTACGAATTGGTGGTAGCATTCAGAGGAGGTGGATTTTATAAAATGCTTCAAGACAATGGAGTTTGGGGAACCCAGTATCACATGGTTGCAGGAGATGCAACTGGAGGTACCTTTCAGAAGAAAGATTCTGACCCTGCATTTGTCGGACCAGCAACAGCAGGTAATTACAAGATAGTAGTGGATTTCCAGTCAGGAACTTTCACCGTAACAAAACAATAAGGAGTTTAAAGTTTAAATATGAACATCATGAACAAGCTCATAAAATTCGGTTCCGGAATCCTGATGGCCATGCTGGTGCTGGCTGCCTGCGAAAAAATCGAACCCTTGAAAGTATACCGATCTGCGGAAACAGCATTCCTTACTGCATCAACAACAACTGTTGCAGCTACTCCTGCTGATTCTTTGAAAACAATCATCACATTCAATTGGACAAGACCTGCTTATTCGGTTGATTCCAATACGGTGAAGTATATACTTGAAATTGACTCTGCGGGTCGTAATTTTTCAAGAGCTGCACAGAAAGTTCTGACAGGTGCAGTCACCACCTCTTTCACTGCAAAAGAGCTGAATGACATTGCTCTCGGATATGGTTTTAGGTACAATGTGCAGTACAATATGGAAGCAAGGATCATTTCTTCCATGTCAAACAACAACGAACGCAAGTTCTCCAATTCAGTACCTCTAAGGGTTACTCCATATGTAGTTCCTCCAAAAGTTACACCTCCTGCATCCAGAAGACTTTTCCTGGTGGGTAGTGCTACTGCAGGTGGTTGGAACAATCCTGTTCCAGTGCCTTCTCAGGAGTTTACAAGACTTGATTCGGTAACGTATGAAGGCACCTTTTACATGAAAGGTGGTCAGCAATATCTCTGTCTTCCTGTAAATGGTGACTGGAGTACCAAATATTCTGTGAAAGACAATAATGTTTCAGGGCTGAACAAGGGTGGTGACTTTGGGTTTAACCTAAGTGATAACTTCCCTGGTCCGGATAAAACAGGAACCTACAGGATCAGGATGGATTTTCAGGGCGGTAAATTCACTGTTACCCTCGTACAAGAATATGGATTGTTATGGGTAGCCGGTGACTATCAGGGATGGAATCCGTCTTCTGCACCTCAAATTGGTTCTCCTAAAAAGGATGGTAACCATGAGGGTTATGTTTACGTAAAGCCAGGCGGAAGCTATGAGTTCAAGCTGACATCACAAAACGATTGGAGTGGCACAAACTATGGTGATGGAGGCGGTGGTAACCTCAGTACTTCAGGTGGTAACCTCAAATTCCCAGGTGCAGGTGGATTCTTCCGTATCAATGCCAATACGGTAACCAATAAGTTTTCCATCAGTCAAACAACATGGAGCATCATTGGAAGCCTTACTGGATGGGGCAGTGATATCAATATGACACTGAACGGCAGCATTTGGGAAGGAACAGTGACAGTTGGAGGCAGAGAAGAGTTCAAGTTCAGGGCCAATGCCGATTGGGGTGTAAATATGGGAGATAACGATGCCGATAATTCATTGGAGTACAATGGGGCAAATATCGTAATTCCATCAGCCGGTACCTATAGGATAAGTCTTGATCTTACCAATCCAGGATATTATACATACAGAGTTGTAAGACAATAATCAGTGTATCCATAATGAAAAAGAAGCCCCTCATTCAGGGGCTTCTTCCATTTTGGTCAATTCTTTCCATAGCATTTCCATCATGCCTGCTGAAGATGAACTTTGAATATTGTTTCCGTCTATTATGGAAACGGGTACCATCCGTTTGGTAGTGCTGCAAATGAATGCACCAGCAGCTTCAAAAACCTCCTGTAAACTGACTATACGCTCCTCAACATCGATATTGAGTTTAATGGCCGCTCTGATTATATTTTTTCTTGTAATACCTGCCAGCATTCCGGCTTCGGGCGTTACCAATTTCAGGTCTTTGGTGATGATGAAAATATTTGACCTTGGACATTCTGAAATGGATCCTTTTTGATGATAGAGAACATCGTCTGCTTTATTTTCTTTCATCCATGGCTGAAGCCAGATTGCCATGAGATAATCAGTTGTCTTAACGGATGAAAGCTGCCGCTGGTATTCATAGCTCACAAGCCTGATCCCTCCTTGTGGGAGGGCAGAAGGTGGAGGAGCCAGGGGTTGATGAACAATAGCAATCCTCGGTTCCTGGATAGAGTAACCATCATTTGCATCACCACCTGTGACAAGAATCCTCATTCCTGAATGTTCAATAGCATTTCTGTTTATCAAATCAAAAATCTGATTTTCCAATTTATTACGATCGAGAACATGATCAAGTCTCATGCATTTGGCAGAATTAAAAAGCCTCTCAAGGTGATCGTCCAGGAACAATGGTTTCTTATTTTGAACCCTGAAAAAATCAAAAATCCCATAGCCTCTTTGTATGGCAAGATCACCTATGGGAAGACCTGCTTCCCGGTTTTCTAAAAGCCTGTCGCCGATATAAGAGAAATGCTCTTTCATGGTTTGTGAAATTAAGCATTAGGCTTCATTTGAGTGACTTGTGAAAAACAACTAATTTCACTGTTCAAACATTGTTTATGGAAATAGGGATAGACAGTTTCGCAGCCAGAATGAGTGGGAACAACGAATGGGCGGAGAACGATGCAGTGGCCATGGCTGAGTTGCTGGAGAGAATGGAATATGCAGATCAGGTGGGACTGGATTATTTCGGGATTGGGGAACATCACCGCAAAGGATTTCTGGATTCAGCTCCTACCGTTATTCTCGCAGCAGCAGCTGCAAGAACCCAAAAAATGAAGTTGGGCAGTGCCGTTACTGTATTGAGCGCAGCAGATCCTGTGAGGGTATTTCAGCAACATGCCACGCTGGATCTTATATCCAATGGCAGAGCAGAGATGGTGGCGGGCAGAGGTTCTTTCATTGACGCTTATCCACTATTCGGATTGAACCTCGATGAATATGATGAGATCTTCATTGAAAAACTCGAATTGCTTTTAAAGATCCGCGACAACGAATTCATTACCTGGTCGGGTCGCTATCGCCCTGCTTTAAGGAACCAACCAGTGTATCCAAGGCCTCAGCAGGAAAAATTACCCATATGGTTGGGTGTTGGGGGCACACCTGAATCTTTTGTTCGTGCGGGCACATTGGGACTACCACTGATGGTGGCTGTCATCGGGGGAGAAACGCATCGTTTCCGACCTTTGGTCGATCTGTATCGCGAAGCGGGAAGACGGGCCGGACATCCGGAATCGTCATTGAAAGTTGGATTGCACTCGTTGGGTTATGTTGCCAGAACACATGAAGAGGCCATCAATGGATTTTTTCCAGGCTATGCAGCCTCCATGACCAGAATCGGAATAGAAAGGGGATGGCCGCCCATGACTCGTGGACGTTTTGATGCACAGATGGGTCCGGGTGGAGCACTGCTTGTTGGGAGTGTGGAAGAAGTGGCTGAGAAGATCCTCAGACATTCAGAGGCGCTGGGAGGAATATCCCGACTTACTTTTCAATTGGATACAGCAGAGCTGCCACATGATAAAATTTTAGATACAATAGGATTAATCGGGAATGAACTCAGACCTAAATTGAAAATGCCCCTATGAGGGGCATTTGATTTTTGGGCGGAGAGAGAGGTTTGTGAACCTCAACTCCCAACCCAGTGTTAGCCAGTGATTTACATTTTTTTTAGCCAAAGGGGTCACCAATAGGAAACCAAGTCAAAAAGTTGGGGGACTTGACTTTCTTTTAAGTCACCCTTTGGTAGTACAAACATAAAGAACCCATCGGACTTTTCATAGCGTTTTGTACACATTTGATTAACTCGAACACCGAGATCAAATTGGTTGTAAATTGAGATGGCTCGTATTTTAATACAATAACTTGTATTAAAATTGATCAATTTCTATCATTCCCCATTGATTAAAATGAATTTATTTCGCTCCGTGAAAAGTTATATCCTGTTTTTATTGTGTCTAATCGGTCTGCCATCTCTTGGATATTCGCAAACTGACAACGCCGAAAAGCACGCCTTCCCGGGAATCACCAATTGGGAAGAAGTCATAGTCAAGGCCACTTCGGAAAATAAATACATCATGGTAGACCTCTCTACCGAATGGTGCTATTGGTGTAAAGTGATGGATAAACAGCAGTTCAGGGATCCTGAAATTCTATCCCTCATGAACCCCAAGCTCAATTCTTATAGAGTGGATGCTGAAAAAGACTCCATCGGTAAGTTACTCAAATTAAAGTTTGGCATTGCTTCCTACCCGTCCTTCATCTTCTTTACTCCACAAGGTGAATTCATTGAAACATGGCACGGTTCAATGCCAAAGAAATACTGGATGCAATTTATCAAAGACAGCATCAATCAAGTTCCTTTGCCACGTCCAGGGATTCCAGAGGGTTTGACATTCAACTGGCCGAGCTTCGTACAAAGGGAGTTAAAAGCGAATTTCAAAAAGAGCACCCCGAGTTCAGAGGAATTGAATGAATTTTTCGCCCAATGCGATTATAAGAAGTTCACTGATTTTAATGTGTGTAGATTCTACCCCAGAGACATACCGGATGCGCTGTTAGAAAAGATCATACATGATAAATCTTGGCTGGATGCCAATTATGGACACGATATCACCAAGGATTTAATTGAAACTTCAATCAGTTGGAAGGGATATCATCAAGTTGAAATTAAAAATTGGGGCAACGCCCGTTATTATTTCTCACGATATCAGAACCTGTTTCCTGAAAATGCTTGGGAGTTGTTCCAAATGAACATCTTCTATTTCAAGAACAAAGTTGAGGTTGACAGTTTGATTCAGCTTGGCCTACAAAATGACAGCTTAGTTTACGATCACACATCTGATGAGCTGGCTGAATTCATTGTTGAACATGGAAGCAAAGAATCCCATTACAAACAAGCGGAATTATGGAATAGTGCCGAACTAAAAAAGGCACCAAATTTCAAAAGGGCAAAACTTCAAGCAAGAATAACTGTAAAGCAGGCAGATTGGATCGAAGCTCAAAAATGGGCAAGCCTAGCCATTGAAGCTGCAAAAAAGGAAAATCTTGAACTGGCCGTCGACGACCATTGGATTATTGATCTCGCAAAACATGGTCGGATCAAGGGCGATGGTTAACTGAATCAGCACTAATGTTGGCAGACTTTCTTAAAAAGTGCGTCAACCCTTGGAATTTTTGGCAATTTTTAAAATCATATCTCCATGGCAATATGGCAATGGGTATATATATACCCATTGCCTATTGCCAAATGGTGATTTTACCTAATCCATGATAGATTTCTATCATCTAACTTGACCTCATTTGACAGATAATGATTGTTAATATTATCTAATTAAAAAGCAATCATTTATGAACCAAACCTTAAACACTGCTTTGGATCTTGTAAAAACGGCCAAAGTCCAAGTATTCCCTCGTTCTGTTAAAAAACAGATCAATCTTTTCGAAGGCGATATGACTTCTGAAATCAATTTTAACGGCTATAACAATCCAGTCTCTTATCAGCACCACCTGGAATCATTTTATTTGGCCTGTAAACAAGAAATTGCTCAACAAATCAGCCTTGGATTAAACCAACTGGAGGATTTAAAAAGACAGTTCGACCTAGCTAAATTCGAAGTGCGCGAATTTCGACAACGATATTTTCCTAAGAGCGACAATGATGCGTTATTTCAGCGTGTTGAGTTTGTCAAATCCCCACGAATTGACCACATTTCTGATGATGGTATAAAAAAAAATTCTCAGCTTTTTCCTAGTTCAGTACAGGCATCTTGAATCTTTAGAGCAACTTTACCTACACCGCATTTCGCATTTAGAGCGTTACTTCAGCCCTTCCAAGCCTACTTCACTCTATCCCCAGCTCCCTACCAAACAAGAACTTCGATACTATGAGTTGGGTCAACTCAGCTTATTTCCAACCGGTAGTCCCAACACGTTGCTTCAATGGCAAAAGGAAAAGGTCGACTTTGTTGAACTATTTGTAGCCGTCTTTGAGAGCAATTCGGTTAAGGCGATCAATGGTCAGAAACTCTCCAAGAAGGATTACTTCTTACTGATGATGTGGTTCTTCAATGTCGAGGTTCGACATTTACACGGCACTCTGAATGCGGCAAAGGCCCGTAAAATAGACAAAGGCAGTCCGTATTTGAACGAATTGGTTCGGACTTTTTCTGAGTATGTCGAAAGGGGAATTTGAAAAAATCTTATTCAACTTGAATTCAACTACAATAAGGAAGTTTTTTTATCTCGGTAGCCTTGCACTCGAAAACAAATCGATGTGCGTATGTGGCAACCGACAGACAACAAATCCGATGACAAGAAATTTCTAGAGCTCCAGGAAAAACTACAACAGCTGGAGAAGCGCCTAAATCAATTGATGGCTAAGGTCACCAATGA
>Ga0315902_10003334_pt1 | contig 24158 bp, 26 predicted proteins | sample LakEriMetagenome_9_FD_203523 | JGI IMG/M metagenome (GOLD analysis project Ga0315902, IMG submission 203523) | Freshwater fungal communities from buoy surface, Lake Erie, Ohio, United States - Buoy 12 MA117 | ecosystem: Environmental > Aquatic > Freshwater > Lake > Lake biofilm | place: USA... | reverse complement strand
CAGGTTTTCGTTTAGGTAAAGGCGGACAGTGGCCAGCAGGGGCCCGGCGTCATCATGGAGGTCGGCGGCAATGCGCTGACGTTCTTCTTCCTGGCTTTCTAGCGTGGCATGAAGCAGCATTTTCTGATGGTCGGCCTGCATGTTGCGCATGCGAACCTGATAATATATCACTTTTCGCTGGTGGAAGATGACAAAAACAATCAAACCGACGGCAAGCAGGAGCATGCCAAAGGTTCCGAAATAAACCACGTAGGTAACATCAGGTGATTTTAAGAAGATATTCATCGTGGAATTGTTTTCAGGGTGATCAGGTTAATTCAGACAAACTTACTTTTTCAGGTTTTACCATAACGCCTACTGCAAGCAACAGATTTCGTATAATACCAGCAACAGCATGTATATAAAGGTATTGATAGATGAAATCTTTACTTGCCCACGAGGTTTGCCTATATAAAAATGCGAAGAACGTAGTGGAATAAAAAATAAAAAAGGCTGCGGAACCCCAAAAGAACGGTTGCCTATAAATAAAAAGATTTTTTGGGTATTTTATATTTTCGTAGAAAAAAACTAATGCGTAAAAAATAAAAAAAGTGGATTCAGTTATATTGGTAAGAGAATCAAATTGCTCATTAGGATTTAAATAAGTTTCGAAACCAAAGATTAAGGCAAAAAATGTAACTACTACCCAAAGGCTTTTTTTGTGTATATCATATGATATAGCTTTAAAAAAATATAGACTTATAGTAATAAATTCTATTGGGATGTAAAAAGAGTTAAATATAAAAGCAATATTAGCTGTTGAATATATAAGTAACACAGCGTAAATGAATGAATGTATAAAGCTACTAAGCGGGAATAATAATATTACCCATTTTTCTTTTTTTTCTTCTTTTGAAAGACGTAGAAAAAGAAAAATGGGTAATAAACAGGAAAACCTTAAGATATCTTCTATTGAAAAATTCAAATATTTAGTATTTGAACCAAATATAAGAATATAAAATACTCTTTTTAAATACTTTCACCCCAAATCGCAGTAACTGTTTTATCTGCAACAATTCCTTCGTTTGTATGGATTTCACCGCTGGTAGTTACTGTTTTAAACTGTAGAATGGGCTTGTTAAATTCATCAACCCCAACTAAAACGGACTGACGGACTCCAGATTCATTGTAGCCAGGGAGAATAGCAATTCCCTCACAATTGGGCTGGGCCAGAATTTTTTCAATCATTTCGCGTCCGACAACATTGGCATAGGCAATATCCGGGTGTTTGTCGTAAAAACGCTTCACCATTTCCTCGCCGGCATCAAAGCCTATATGCTGGCCAATGCGGGCAACTTTTACCTGATTTGTACTTACGTTTTGCATGATTTGTTGGTTTTAGAAGTAAAAAATGTGAATGCTAATTTTCTACACATTCGCATTTTTCACAATCCCCAAACCTTGTTTTACCCAATTCAAAAAGTTCATAAAATATTGAAATACAACTATTTAATAAATAATCATTTCATATTTTCCTGTCTAAAATTAGGAAAAATACCTTTACAAATACGTAAAATTACTATTTTTTAAAATCGTAAAATGACGAAAAAAACATCGAAATATTCCGAAGTAGTTACCCTATGTGGATAATCTGTGGATTCCTAAGATTTCAAATAATTCAGAATTGGAGGGTAAAACGGATCTGGTAGAAGCGCGGCATAAGAGGAAGGGAAAGGAAGCTTTGATTGGGGCCTGATTCTGTCCGAAATAATATGAGATTATTGACATTTAGCAGATTGTTTGCTTCTAAAAAGAGTTCCTTCATGGCTCCGGCTTTGTAACTCAGGGTCGCACCGGCCATTAGATTTTTAAGGAATAGATTTTTTACTGAAAAATTTCCCAAATTATAAGTTTTCAAATCGACTGATAAATTTTCAAGGATTTTGCAGAAGAGCTCATTCTCCTGACGGAACTGAATATTTTGAAGTCCGGCTTCCCGTATTACTGTATTTGGGAAAGTAGTTTCAATTTTCTCCAGCTTGAAGGAAGATTTAAACTGGCATTTTTTGAAAAGCTGTGCATCCAGAAAGAAGGTGGCCGAATGCATACGGCTTAAAAAGTAAAGATTTTTGCGGTTGTAATAAATCATTTGTTCCCGAATCTCTTTGTTGTAGCTAAACTTTAGTTTAAGCTGTTTCGGGATCAGATTACAGATCAGACTTCCCGATAAATTAAATGCTTTTGTGGGTCTTCTTATTTGGCTAATCTGACTAAAGCTGAATGGTCCGTTGATTTCATATGATAACAAGGGTGAAATCAATTTAATATCGCTGCCGGATTCGAATTGCAGCTGTATTTTTTTCCCAGATAGGCTCCAGAATGAAAGACTTAGGTAACCAAATCTTTCATAATATGCAGGTGCTGTATTACTTATAAAGTTTAGTGACTGGCGTGGATAGGATCCGGCATGCAGATCTGTAATCTCTCTCTTTTTCTGTGAGAATAAAACAAAGCCTCTGAACATACCCAGTCGTTTGTAGTTTCTTTCATATTCTGACTGTAGTTGAAAAACCGGAAAGGTTTTTCGGACAAAGGATTTGCTATTTTCTGAAATCACGGTGGTTGCCATTCCAGCACGACCACTTACTTTTCCAAAACCGCTTTTTGCTTTAATGTCTTTCTGCTGAATCAGTAGAAACTCGCCGGAGAAAAACGTGGCTGTATTACAAAATTCTTTTATTTTAAAGTTGCTTGTATCGGTCTTCCCCTCACCACCATAAAGATTGCTGTTTAAGCTATGTTTTTCACCTTTAATCTCCCATAGTACAGATAGGGGTTTTCTATGATGTTGTCCAAGCAGCTCAGAGGAAGAACGGATTCGCTGAATCCGGTGTCCGTAGTTTTGGAGAAATCTTTTTTGATATTTCGAAGGGATATTAAATGCTGAAAGTGCCGTATCGCTTGAAAGCAAAATACCTCTTTCAAATTGCGTTGTTTCAGCAACGAAGTTTAGATGCCTCACTCGACCATCTTTTTTTTTGTAATACCAGTCAGTTTCAATCAGTATTGTTTCGACTTTTTGATTGTTTCGCTGACTGGACGATACACTTTGAGACAGCTCAATCAGTTTAAAATCTGAAGCCGGCTGATCGTTTTCTCTCAAAAGACTAACAGAAAATATTACCCATTGAACCGGGTTGGGTTCAAGTCGATATTTTATACGGGCTTTTTGAAAAACCGGGCGCCAACTATTTTCGCCCTCCCATATTCGAGAAATGAATTGGTTTCCGGAAAATCCGGATAAGGAGCTGGTGCTGTTTTGTCGGATACGATCTGTAGAAAAATTATAATCCAGATGTAACTGATGTTTTTTCTTAAAGTTTCTGGTGAGTTGAAGTTGATGAGTAGAAAGCTGGTTCCGGATCAGGTATTTTTCATCCAGTTCAATCGGTTTCATAATTGCCGGTGAAAATCCTGTTTCAGAAAGAAGTAAAAGCACATTGCTTGTTTTTTGCTGAAGAATTTCTATTTCTTTGATAGTGTTTCCTGTGTTATGATGTCTGCAAATCCAGGCACCCTTCATCCCTGTCCGGAGTGAGAATATACCTGACTGAAAATGATATCTTGGTTTATCATCAAACCCAGATCCAACAACCACTTTTCCCCACATTTTATTTCGATAGGTTTCATTAAGTGATAGGTTGATAAATACTTCACCGGCTTTTTTTATACCTTTTAATCCGCTTTCGGCAGACTGATTTTCAATAACCTCCACATTCTTTAAAACGTGCAGGGGGATCTGCTGAATCAATAAAGCAGTTTGATCGGCAAATAATTCCTCCCCCTGTATCTTTATCATTCGGATTGGTTTTCCTTTGTAGGATATCTGGCCAGACTCACTTAACTGGAAAAAAGGCAACCTTTTTATAAGATCCTCCAAAGACCGGTCTTGTTTTTGTTTATATGCTTCCGAAACAAAAAAACTAGTATCACCTTTCTTATAATTTCCGGGTTTTTGAATAATGATTTCTTCGAGTTCCTGTGGCGTTTTCGTGAGATTTACGGACAGATGAAGAAGAGTATCCGCGGGCAATTTTTTTAGCTCATGTTGACTTATTATACCTTTTTTATTTCTGATTTCAATGTGGATATTATCCTTTTCATTCAGACTGCAGTAGGCGACATAGGGTGGATGTATCACTGATTGATTGTAGTGGATAAGTACATTTTCTTTAAAGATTCGGATGGAAATCTCATCAGAATCTGAATTTTTAATAGAGGTCCAGTCGATGATAATTCTGCAGATTGTTGGTGTTTGCGAACTTGCAGTATCCGCTACTAGAAGTGCTAAAATGATAAACAACCAGCGCATGAGTAATGTATTTATTTTGCAGATATGCTGATCAGATCCTGAAAATTTGCGCCGTTAAATTCTGAAGGCCAAAACCGGAAAGTTTGCTCCGGTGCTTCTTCTCTGTATTGTTTTAATCGAAAAATTTCCTGTGTTTGGTAATGTATTGCTTCAATTACCAGGCCTGGTACACCGCTTAGTTCAGCTGGCCCGGAGCTGATAGGGATATCGGAACAATACCAAACCTCTGCTACCGGATTTTTGTAATTTTTGGGATGATAATAGATAGCCTTTTTACACTGGAATCCCTGTATTGTACGCCGATCAGGATGGATTTCGAAGTTGAGTTTATTGCCTTCCTGAACCTGTTTATAATATTGTACCGTTTCATTTTCATTACTGATTTTATAGCGAATCAGGGAAGAATCAAAAGATCGGTATATGATTTTAGGAATACTATCCTGATTGGGTTGAAAAACAATCAGCTGATCCTGTCCGGCCTGCGGAAAAATTTGTAGGGATCTTGACTGAGGTTTAATTTTCTGTGTATAGAGGTAAAAAGACGGATTGATTATGACTGTTCCTTCATATAGTATATCAAAACCCTCTCCGGCAGGGATTCTTTGTTGTATATCATAGTTTATTCTGTAAGATTGTGCATTTGTAAAAACCGGAAGCAGGAGGAGCAAATACGATTTGATATTATTCATTTTCAATTCTTTTAAATGTTGAATTATTATATAGATAAGCAGCAACGCACCTCATTTTATGGCGTATTAAAGAACCGGGAGTTCTTTTTTTAAAGAGAGATGGTTTTTACTGCGCAATTACCAGGTCGCATCGAAGCCAGTTTTTCATTGTAGTCTTCAGAAGCTTTATTCCTGGCGCACTGATAAGCATCCTGAAAAGCCAGATCGCAGGAAGTATTATGAGCAGTACAGGTGCCAATGGCATTGATGATTCGAAAATTTCCCCAGCAATCGATGGCGCTTCCGCTGCGGGGAACAGTTACGGTTACAAAACATGGATCTTTCATTTGGGCTAAGGGATTCAAATTAGATTTGATTTCAATCGGATCCGTTTGTTCGGGGATAATTATTGTTTTTGCCGATACGGTCTGGATCGAAATCATAAGAATCAGGCTGAAGAGTGATAATACAGATGTTTTCATTTTTTAAGTTTTAATGGTTATTAAATAACTCCCGGTTGCACGCAAATGTCTGAATCAAATGGAGCGTAGAAGCAGGGTAAAGCCCTGAATTCAGGAGGAAAAATCCTGAAAATAAAAAACCCGGCCAAAGCCGGGTTGGGAGTAATTGTTCTTCATAGCTTAGCGTTGATACTCCCTTATATTCAGGAAAAAAGCCATTGTTTAAGCAAAAATATTCTTACAAAAATTACTTTCTTCAGGAAAAACCCTGTTTTTTTATAGGGTTTAATTTTCGTAAGATTTTTAAAATTTGAAAAAGAATATGAATACTTCTATTTATAAATATTTGGGATACATTCCACATTTATTTGTGCTAATTACATATATAGCCTGTATTTTTCTTTTGCTTTTAAAAAGGGTTGTATATTATCAATTAAAATATATAATCTATTTCTTTTCTATCTTTTTTTTAACAATCATAACATTTTTTGTTCCTCTTCAGCAGAAATATATTTTATCAGAAATAACTATATTAATTGATTTATTGTTTTTTTTAATAATGATGAGGATTTATGAATATAAGATTTATAGTATTATGATTTTATCTTTTATTTTATTACTATATGTTTATTTTCTTCAATATTTTAGTCATAATTTGATTGTTAGTTTATTGTCTATTTCGTCTTGTTTAGCCGTTTTTTTAATTAGCTTATTTTCATTACGTAGTAGTATAAAAAATAAAGACTCACAAGAATTTATAGAAAGTAAATTTTGGTTTTATGCCTCATATTTATTTTATTCTATACTAATGATGGCTTGTGATTTAACGATTGTTATTGGTCAATTTAATGCTGATTCTTTAACTGTATTTCTGATATACTATGTGATTTTTATAATATGGATAATCAAAAGTATTTTATTAACTAAATCCTATTTATGTCTGCTGAAAATCAATTTTTAGCTTCTATATTAATCATGGTTTTTTTGATCGCATTCTCTGTCGCAGTGATTACTATTATATTATTGCTTCATCAGAAAAAGTTTATTTTTAATCAAAAAATATTTAAATTAAATTCCGAGTATCAAAAAAATTTACTTTCCACCCAACTTGAAATTCAGGAGCAGACATTCAATTATATTTCTAGAGAAATTCACGATCATGTGGGACAGCGCCTTACGCTTGCTCGTTTTTATTTTAGTAAAATGGAAGGGCAATCAGAACAGGAAATTTCACATTTGGTCGAAGATGCTTCCAGGCTTATCGGTGAGGCTATTGTTGACTTAAAACAATTATCCCGAAGTTTAACGTCTTCTGTAATTGAAGACAATGGTTTGATATTCGCTCTTCAACAGGAAGTGAATCGTATCCGCAGGCTGGTCAGCTGGCTAATTGATCTGGATGTAAAAGGAGATTCCCGCTTTGTTTCAGTTTCCAATGAAGTCATCATCTTTCGTATAGTTCAGGAAGCCTTACAGAATATTATGAAGTATGCATCACCTACCAAGGTACTGGTCGTGTTAAATTATTTACCGGAATCACTCCAGTTAAAAATCATGGATGATGGAGTTGGCTTTAATCCGGATCAATCTTCAGATGCTTCCGGACATTCCGGAAGTGGCCTCCTGAATATGAAAAACAGAGCCGCAATACTTCAGGGATCTATGGAAATAGATAGCGCACCTGGCAAAGGAACCAGACTCGAATTTCAATTCCCCTTAAATCAAGTATATGTCTAAAAAAGAAACTATTTCATCTGTAAATGTGGCGCTCGTTGATGATCACATACTCTTACGGGATGCCCTTGCCGGGTTCATCAGTCAGGTTCCTGGGTTTCATATCGGTTTTACCGCTAGTAACGGGAAAGAGATGATTCAGAAGTTTAAAGAATTTGGCAAGCCTAGTATTCTTATTCTCGATCTGAATATGCCGGTAATGGATGGCTATGACGCCGCTGAATGGCTGCATACCCATTATCCCGATGTACAGGTGCTGATTCTGACCATGTTTGATTCGGATATTCCGCTGATCAGGCTTCTGCAGGTGGGTGTAAAAGGGTTTTTGAAAAAAGACGTCCAGCCTGATGAATTGAAAACAGCACTCAATTCCTTGATTGATGATGGTTATTATTATCCAATTCAGACAGCAGGACGTATTGCTAATATGTTTCAGCTGAACCGCCAGCGAAGACCTGAAATGGACTATAAAACCCTTTCTTATCTCGAACTCGAATTCCTTAAACTGGCTTGCACGGAACTGACCTACAAGGAAATTGCACTTCAACTCAATTTAAGTCCTAAAACAATCGACGGAATACGGGATCATTTATTTGAAAGGTTTGATGTAAAAAGCAGGGTTGGGCTGGCCATCTATGCTGTTAAGAATGGTATTATGAATATCTAGTTTCCCGGACTGATTCCAGAGGGCAAACTTTGCCTGGTATTTGCTTTTTCAGGACTTACAAGTTCAGTATATTGCAGATCTGGAACAAATACCGGTATCAATTCATGTCTTCCGCGCCACCCATTAAGTTTGCCATTGCCGACGATCATAAGATTTTCAGAGATGGAATTAAAATGGCATTGTCGGCCCGCCCGCATCTGAAACTTATCTGGGAGGCTCAGGACGGAAAAGATATGATGCATAAACTCGCTCTCAAAAAACCGGATCTTCTTTTACTTGATATACGAATGCCCGAGCTCGACGGGATCAACGCGCTGCCCTTGATCCGAACAGAGAATCCGGATATAAAAATCGTTGTGCTTAGCATGTATGATGATCAGGAGATGGTTTCCAAAATGATGGAAATGGGAGCTAATGCATATCTGACCAAAACGACCGATCCCAACGAAATTTACAACGCGATTCTGACCTGCATGAACGAGGATTTTTACTTTAATGATCTCGTAAATCAGGCCGTTCTCCTGAAACTCAACCATAAAAAGAATATCCGTCAATTTTATCCCAACCCGGTGAAATTCAATGAAAAAGAACTGCAGATCCTCAAACTCCTCGCCGAGGATAAAACCACCGATGAAATCTCCCAGGAGGTATTCCTAAGTCCCAGAACCGTTGAAACGATCCGGCAGAATATGAAGAATAAAGTAGGGGCAAAAACTATTGCAGGCCTGATCGTTTACGGCATGCGGAATAAGTTGCTGGATTAGCCAAAATCCGTAATTTCCACATTTTTTAAATTTAGTAGAATTACCCTAAAAGAACGGTTCAAAATTCTGAACTTGCATACTAATCCTAATACTTAATCTATACCTTATGATTGAAATGCAAGTTATCACTAAAACTACCATCTTGTCAGACGTTATAAATGTAGCCATTACCGATGATCACGCTCTGTTTCGTCAGGGTGTGAAAACGGCTCTAGGCATGAAAAAAGATATTAAAATCATGTTTGAGGCCGATAACGGGATGCAATTGCTGAATACTCTCAAGCACATGCAGCCTGATGTGATTTTGCTGGATGTAAGCATGCCGATAATGGATGGAATTGCGACACTTCCGGAAGTAAAAAAACTCTATCCGCATATTAAAGTCATTATGCTCACCATGCATGATGAGCATACCATGATCGCAAAACTCATGGAAATGGGAGCCAATTCCTACCTCACCAAAAATTCAGACAGTGAATTGATTTACGAGGCCATCAAAACCTGTCACGAACAGGAGTTCTTTTTCCACGCACTGACCAACAAAGCCCTCATAGACGGCCTTCGTATGAAAAGACAAGCAGCGGAAGGGCCCTATTCGCAAGACGTAAAACTAAATGACAAAGAAATTATGGTACTGCGCCTGATGTGCGAAGAAAAAAGTACCAAAGAAATTGCGGATATCGTGGATTTAAGTCCTAGAACTGTTGAGGCGATTCGAGATAAACTCAAATCAAAAATCGGAGCCCGTTCAACTGCAGGACTCATCCTCTATGCGGTTAAAAATAACATCATCGAAGGTTAATCTTCCATTTAAATAGTATTTCTAAAGCGGCGATTCCTAACCGGTTCGCCGCTTTGTATATTTGTTATCTGCATGGCTTCTCCATTTCTTCTATACGATGGCAGTTTTTATCCTGCTTCCGAACCCTTGCTCCCGGCAGATAACCGAGCTTTCCGATACGGAGAAGGATTGTTTGAAACTATGAGACTCTCCAAGAATTCCATCCCACTATGGGAACTGCACTGGAACCGTCTGCAGAATTCAATGCCTTGTATAGGAATCACTGGACCAGTACACTGGACTAAAGAGGCTGTTTTTAATCAGATTCAAAAGCTGGTTCAGAAAAATCATCATCAAACTTCGGCCAGAATACGCCTGACTGTCTTCAAAGGGGAGGGGGGTATTCGGGAATATCCTTCTTCACCCTTTCATTCCATCTTACAGTCATGGAACTTACCTGAGTCTGCATTTACCTGGAATGAAAACGGTCTCCAACTGGGTATTTTTCTGAAAGGCAAAAAAGCCTGTGATCATTACTCGCATCTGAAATCCAGTAATTATCTGCTGTACCTGATGGCTGCTCAGGATGCGCGGGAACGGAAGTGGAATGAAAGTTTGGTGCTGAATCAGTACGGACGAGTCAGCGATGCCAGCATTGCCAATGTTTTTTTTATCAAAGATGGAGTTGTTTATACACCTTCCCTCGAAGAAGGAGGAGTAGCCGGAGTGATGCGTCAATATCTGATTCAGCAACTCCGACAGGCAGGCAGGATCGTACAAGAAGGTGCCTATACTTTGGAAGATATCGAAGCGGCGGAAGAAATCTTTCTAACAAATGCTGTTCAGGGTATCCGCTGGGTACAGTCTTTTAATAACCATACGTATCGCAACCGTGAAACTGCAGAGGTGTACCGGAATTTTTTAGAACCATTATGCCGTTAAACCTTTTTGTTCCGAGAATGTTAGTGAAATTATGGCTAAACCATCCGTTGCAATTTGCTGGTTCAGAAGGGATCTTCGTTTAGAGGATCATACTGCATTGTTTCATGCTTTGAAATCCGGATATCCCGTTGTTCCGCTCTTTATTTTTGACCGTTCGATTCTTGATTTGCTGGAAGACAAGCAAGACCGAAGAGTTGAATTCATTCATGCCGCACTGATGCAGATGCAACAGGATCTTGAAAAGATACAATCTGCATTCGATATCCGATATGGGTTTCCTGTATCCATTTTTCAGGAACTGTTACAGCATTATGATGTTCAGGCCGTATATACCAATCATGATTACGAGCCTTATGCGCGAGCAAGAGACGAAGAAATTAAAAACTGGTTGCAGACAAAAGGGATTCCTTTTCATACATTTAAAGACCAGGTTATATTTGAGAAGAGTGAAGTGGTGAAAGATGACGGTCTCCCCTATACCGTCTTTACTCCTTACAGCCGAAAATGGAAAAAGAATCTCGACAGCACTTCTTTTATCTCACGGGATATTCGTCCGCTAAAGGATCATTTTTTTAAACAAAAGTCTCCCCGGATGGTATCCTTGAAAACCATGGGATTTCTTTCAGCCGGAATCGAATTTCCCTCGAAGGAGGTTTCCGACACCATAATTAAAAACTATCAGGCGAACCGTGATATTCCTTCACTTCCGGGAACCAGTCGCTTGAGCGTACATCTGCGCTTTGGCACCATTAGTATACGGGCACTAGCAAAAAAAGCATCCGGCTTAAGTGAAACTTATCTGAATGAACTTGTCTGGAGAGATTTCTATCATATGATCTTATGGCATTTTCCAAGAGTAGGAAAAGGATCCTCATTCAAACCGGAATACGAACGGATTCAATGGAGAAATAATGAAATGGAATTTCAACGTTGGTGTGAAGGACAAACAGGTTATCCCATTGTGGATGCAGGAATGCGCGAACTTAATACTACCGGATTCATGCATAACCGGGTACGGATGATTGTCGCTTCTTTTTTGACGAAACACCTGCTTATCGACTGGCGCTGGGGCGAAGCATATTTTGCTCAGAAGCTGCTCGATTTTGATCTGGCTGCCAACAATGGCGGATGGCAGTGGGCTGCCGGAAGCGGTTGCGATGCCGCACCTTATTTCCGTGTGTTCAATCCCTATTTGCAAACAAAAAAGTTTGATCCTGAATTAAAATATATACGTCACTGGGTTCCGGAGTTTGAATCATTCAGTTATGTTCGACCAATTATTGATCATGAATCCGCACGCAAACGTTGCCTGAAAGTGTATTCTGAAGCGTTGAAAAAATAAATATTGATTATCGAGATTCTTATTGGAGGGAAGAACCTTCATGTTCTATGTATCTTACAAGTTCCTGTATTGCTTTTTCTCCTTCAACCCCCAGGTCGTCAGAAAAATCGGTCACGTACAGATCAATATGCTGTCGCATCGTTTCTTCACCCATTTCCTGAGCATGATTTTTTACAAAATCAGATAAAACTGGATAGTGTTTTCTGGAATAAGCCAGACTCTCCCGTATCAAATCGTTGATTTGATCGGCTGTTTCTGAACCTAGTGATTTACGAATTACGATACCGCCTAATGGGATAGGTAAGCCGGTTCGATCTTCCCATAATGTTCCCAGATCTGCCCAGCAGATCAGTCCCTTTTGCTGATAGGTAAAACGGTTTTCATGAATAATCACACCGAATTCCGCTTGCTGATTTACAATAGCAGATTCTATAGTATCAAAGGGAACAAATGTTTTGTTCATCGCATTCGGAAAAGCGCTTGAAAATAAAAAATGGGCAGTTGTATTTTTACCCGGAAGCAGGATGTTGGACGCTTCTATCTGTTTTCTATATGCATACGGATTCACTGTTGGTTTTATTTGTTTGCTAATCAACAAGGGGCCGACACCCCGACCCATAGCACCACCTGCATGAAGTAATTTGTATTTATCTCTTACCAACGGATAGGTTCCGTAGCTGATTTTGAGAATATCCAGTTTTCCTTGCAGTGCCCACTCATTGAGTGTTTGCACGTCTTCCATATAAACTTCAAGCTTGATACCTCCTGTATTTATCTTGCCATTTACGAGCGCGTCAAATATAAATGTGTCATTCGGACAAGGGGATATGCCAATGGTGAGTTGTTTCATTCCTGAAGTGTTTTTAGCAAACGAATGACTTCCTGATTCAGTTTTTCAACGGAAGCATTCATATCCCATTTTTTCCGGTTGCGCTCCGCGATATAATTACTCACACTTCGAATCTGTAGAAAAGGAATTTTTTCCATCAGGCAAACGTAATGCAGTGCCGCTCCTTCCATGGATTCAATGACCGGCTGAAAGTGTTCTTCATAAAAGCGCACTTTTTTTCTGTCGGTCGTGATTTCATTCACGCTGATACCTTTGACTCGCTTTAGCCTACATTTTTTTAAAAGAGAGGATTCATTTTTCAGCCAGCCTTTTTTAAATGGAAATTGATTTTCGGGAAGCAGATGCAGATCAAACAGGGTTTTTAAAGTTCCCAATTCTACTACACTTTGATCGGCGATGGTGTCGCTCCCTACGGCAAATACTGAAGCCAGCGGAATCGAATGATCGAAACAGCCTCCAACCCCAGCCTGTATTATCCAGGATGGTTTTTTTATCGATAAATAACGGGTAAGTGTATACGTAGATGCCGTCAGTCCTATTCCTGTAATCAAAATATCCGGACCCCATTCGTTTACAGGCTCTTTTTTCTTCAGTTCCAGTAAGAGGGGCGTTATTTCAAAAGCTGTAGCTGCAATTATTAAACCAGGAGGGACCTTTTTCTTCATATGACCTGCAAGGTACAAAAGGAATGATTTTTACGATATCGGACAGATTTCCTGTAAATTTGCACCCTTAACCTCCTTCCGCCCGATGCTGTGAAGGAAGAAAAAAGTAAAGCATGGTTTACTTAACCCGTCTGGAGCATTTCAATGCTGCTCATAAATTATACAATCCTTCCTGGAGCAGGGAAAAAAATGAGCAAATTTTCGGCAAGTGTGCAAATGAGAACTGGCACGGTCACAATTATGAGCTCTATGTAACCGTTAAGGGTAATCCGGATCCTGATACCGGGTTTTTATTTGACGTCAAACAACTCAGTAAGCTCATTAATGAATATGTGATTGATCTGCTGGATCATAAAAATCTGAATGTGGATGTGGCTTTCCTTCAGGGGAAGATGTGCTCTACCGAGAATTTGGCTATTGGTATCTGGAATCAGTTAGCTCCTCAGCTGCCCGAAAGTGTTCGTCTGCACTGCATCAAGCTTTATGAAACTCCCCGTATTTATGTGGAGTATTATGGAGAATGAACCATTCACTGGAACAATTGTTTCTATATAGTGGGTTTTGTTTGTTACCTTGTAAGTAAGGCATTCTATTATGATGGGAAAAAAACGCGTTTCGATCTACCGGCACGAACACTTTAATGCAGCTCATCGGTTATACAGGCCAAACTGGACGGATGAGAAAAACGAAGCTGTTTTTGGGAAATGCAACAATCCATCCTTTCATGGACATAATTATGAGCTGGTCGTAAAAATTACAGGTGTTCCGGATCCGGAGACCGGATATGTAATGGATTTAAAAGTTTTAAGTGATCTGATACGTCGTGAAATTATAGAGCGTTTTGATCACAAAAACCTGAACCTGGATACCAGAGAATTTAAAGAGTTGAATCCTACAGCAGAGAATATTGCGATCGTTATATACGAATGCCTGCGTCCGCATATTAATGCTGATTATGATTTGCAGATTCGTCTTTATGAAACACCCAGAAATTTTGTCGAATATCCGGCTTAGACAGAAACTATTTTTTATACTTAATTATCCGCTTCATGTCATATCAAAAAACTGAACATTACGATGCTTCTGAAACCAACGGTTTGATCGATCATTATAAAGAGGTAATCGGACTTCTCGGGGAAGATACACAACGGGAAGGTTTGTTGAAAACACCTGAACGGGTTGCGAAAGCCATGCAGTATATGATGCAGGGATACCACATGGATGCCAAAGCCATTTTTTACAGTGCCCGCTTTCATGAAGAGGTCAGTGAAATGATAATCGTAAAAGATATTGAGCTCTACAGTATGTGTGAGCATCACATGCTTCCTTTTTTTGGGAAAGCGCATATTGCCTATATCCCCAATGGTGTGATTACCGGCTTGAGTAAAATTGCGCGTGTAGTAGATGTTTATGCAAGGCGACTACAGGTTCAGGAGCGACTGACTACTCAGATTCTGGAGGCTATCAAAAGTTCACTGAACCCGCTTGGGGTTGCTGTGGTCATAGAAGCACAGCATTTGTGCATGATGATGCGCGGGGTACAAAAACAAAATTCACTTACAACTACTTCCGCTTTTGACGGAGAGTTTCAGAAACAGCCTACCCGCAGTGAGTTTTTAAAACTCATTTCAAATAAATTAAATTAAGATACTTTATAAGTAAAAGCGTTTTCTGCTGCATTCCGGACTTCCCTATTTTTGCCGCTCAATTTATTTTATGAGTCACGCTTTTATTTTTCCCGGACAGGGATCGCAGTTCACCGGAATGGGCCGTCATCTTTATGAATCGCACACCGAAGCCAAAGCTTTATTTGAAAGGGCGGATACATTACTGGGTTTTAATCTGTCGGACATTATGTTTTCAGGTACAGATGAGGCTTTAAAGCAAACTAATGTTACACAGCCGGCAATTTTTTTGCATTCGGTGATTGCCTTCAAATGTCTTGCAACGGAAAAGCCGAAGATGGTTGCCGGACATTCACTAGGAGAGTTTAGTGCGCTGGTGGCAAATCAAGTGCTTGAACTGGAAGACGCATTGATGCTGGTAAAGGTCAGAGCGGAAGCAATGCAAAAAGCCTGCACGCAGCAACCCTCTACGATGGCAGCGGTATTGTCTCTGGAGGATGAAAAAGTGGAACAGATCTGCAAAGAGATCAATGATTCCAGCGGTGAGGTGGTTGTTCCGGCCAATTACAATTGTCCAGGACAGCTGGTAATCAGCGGAACAGTAAAGGGAATAGAATTGGCTTGTGAGAAGATGAAGGCTGCGGGAGCCAAACGTGCTCTGGTTTTACCTGTAGGAGGTGCATTTCACAGCCCGCTGATGGAGCCGGCACGCGAAGAATTAAAAACAAAAATAGAAGCGACCATCTTTCATAGACCGGTTTGTCCAGTATACCAGAATGTAGTAGCAAAGGGAGTTACGGATCCGGATGAAATTAAGCAGAACCTGATTGCTCAGCTGACAGGTGCTGTAAAATGGACGCAAACGATTCGTCAGATGGTGCAGGACGGAGCAGTTCGGTTTACAGAAGTAGGGCCAGGTAAAGTATTACAGGGACTGGTTCAGAAAGTACATAAGGAAGCAGTAGTAGACGGCATTGGCTGATTTCGTTTAATCATTGCCGATAGCCGTAAAGTTATATCGGTATCACACAATTCACCCATTCGGGATCAAAGCTTGCATTAAACTTTTTATAAAACCGGATCGCGGGTTCATTCCATTCGAGAACCTGCAGTACAATGCCGTTCAGATTTTTATTGCGGGCTTCTTGAATTAATTCATGTATCAAAAGGTTTCCAATTCCTTTTCCCCGTTCATTTTCTGTAACAAGAATATCTTCCAGATACATACGTTGTCCTTTCCACGTGGAATAGCGGATATAATAAAGTGCAAAACCCACAATGATTTCCTCATCGTTTAGCTGATTTTTTTTACAGGCAGAAAATCCCCACCAAACAGGCTGCCGGCCAAATCCGCTTTCTTCAAACTGTTGTAAACTTACGGTTACTTCATGCGGGGCTCTTTCGTAAGTTGCCAGTTCCTGTATAAGCTCCAGCAGTCTTGGGCAATCTTTCTTCTCGGTTTTTCGGATGTAGATAGACATAGTAATGAAAAAATTAGAGATGAAAAATATTTTATGCGGATAAAGTTTTGAGGGCCTGATTGAAATCGTCAATCAAGTCCTGGATAGCTTCTATGCCAACGGAAATCCGAAGCAGATGATCGGGAGTAGCTGAGCCAGGACCTTCTACAGATTTCCTGTGTTCAATCAGGCTTTCAACGCCGCCCAAACTGGTAGCATGAGTAAATAATTGAAGATTTCCAGCAAGTTTCAGAGCATTCGACTGTCCTCCTTTAACGAGTATGGACATCATACCCCCAAATCCGTTTTTCATTTGTTTTAAAGCAATCAGGTGCTGGGGATGTGAGGGTAGTCCCGGATAAAACACCTTTTCAATTTCTGCTCGTGATTCTAAATATAAGGCAAGCTCCAGTGCATTATTACAATGCAGGTTCATGCGGGCGCTGAAAGTACTCAGGCTTCTATTAAGCAACCAGCAATCAAAAGCGGAGGGAACTGCGCCTCCCAGTTTCTGAATGTTCCGAAGAAAAGTGGTACGCTCGTTTTGTTCTTTGCAAATCAAAACGCCACCCAGTAAATCGCAGTGTCCGCCCAGATATTTCGTAGTAGAATGTAAAACGATATCCGCTCCAAGAATGATGGGATTGGTGCTGTAAGGTGTGGCCCAGGTATTATCCACCACCAGTATACAATTTTTTGACTTTGCAATATTTGCGATTGCCTCTATATCTGATATTTTTAGAAGCGGGTTGGAGGGTGTTTCAGCCCAAATCATTCGAGTATTGGGTTGTATAGCATTTTCTACCCTGGAAGGATGGGTCAGGTCGGTTAATGTATAGCTGATTTGATATGCTGAAAAAAGCTGATCCAGCTGAGAGCGGATTGCAAAATAAGTATCATCGGCAAGGATGAGGTGATCTCCGGGTTTCAGGGTTTGAAATAGGGCGGCGGAGGCGGCCAAACCCGAAGAAAAGCAGATTGCTTCAGTTCCGGCTTCCATGGAGGCAAGTTTAAGTTCCAGCGAATGGCGGTTAGGAGTATCGTACCGGGAATAAAGGTAGCCTCCGGGATAGTCGGTACCATTTTCTCCCCTTTCGAATGTGGTGGAAAGAATCAGGGGGGGGGTTACCGCCCGGCTTTCGTGCGATACCTTATGCTCATGAATCAGCCTGGTAGCCAGTTGCATCTTATTGTTTTTGATTTTGCTAAAGGTACCAAATTGAACATTGTTCCCGAAGGCATTTAAGCATCCGATTTAATCTGATCCGGGTAGGATTTTCGATGATTTAAAATTAAAAATCAAACTTTTGTGTTATTTTGGGGGTTCAAATTTCGTCCCTGATTGGAAGCAATAATCTAATTAAGCGCCACCATTAGCAACAATAAAAAGGATAAAAGGATTTCTATGAATTGTCGGTTAAATCAATTATTATTTTGCTTTTCCTTCTTAATAGTCTCTGTTATCGGAGTCAATGCACAAAAGTTTCCGGATATGATACGCGTTGACGGAGGAAATTTTATGATGGGGCTTGAAGAAAAACTCGAAGAAGCCGATTCTATTTCTGTTCCCCTTCATCAGGTAACACTCAAAACTTTTTACATCGCGCGTACTGAAACGACTGTGGCTCAATGGAGGGCTTTCTGTAATGCAATAGACCGTCAGATGCCCAATCCGCCGAACTGGGGCTGGATTGACAACCATCCGATCGTTAATATCAGCTGGGACGATGCAATTGCATACTGCAAATGGCTGAGTGATAGTTCCGGGAAAACATATCGTTTACCAACAGAAGCAGAATGGGAATTTGCAGCGAAAGGTGGTAAGAAATCTAAGGATTTCATTTATTCCGGTGGTCAAAGCATGTATCATGTAGGATGGTATGATGAAAACAGCAATGCCGGGACTCAGCCGGTAGCTCAAAAACGAGCCAATGAACTTGGAATTTTTGATATGAGTGGAAATGCCTGGGAATGGTGTCAGGATTGGTTTGGTACTTATACTCAAGACCCCCAGACAAACCCTCAGGGTTCAGAAACAACTCAATATTTTAAAGTGCTTCGGGGTGGTAGCTGGAACTATTTCTTATCCGGCTGTCGTATAGGAGACAGAAGTTATTTCAGTCCGGAAAGTCGGCTCAACGACTTTGGATTCCGGGTTGTTATGGAAGATACTCCTGGAAAAATGAAAGTGGTTGAAGAAGAACAGGAACAACCGTCCAAAAAAGAAAAGAAAGGAGGTAAAGGATAATACAAGGATTAATTATCTCTGGTTTGCCAATTCCTTTGCCATTGCCATTGTGGATTCAGTCAGTTTATTTCCGCTGATCATTTTTGCAATCGCTTCGATATGTTCTTTTTCAGATAGTTTTCTCACATGAGATATAATTTCTTTATTTTTTTCATCTTTTGATACATAGAGATGCGTGTTTGCCAGCGCAGCAACCTGTGGTAGATGCGTGATTGCAATGAGTTGATGCCGCTGAGCAAGTTTCTTAAGAAGAAGCCCTACCTGTTTTGCGGCTTCACCGCTGATGCCGGTGTCGATTTCATCAAAAACCAGAACAGGTAAATCTGTTTTATCCGCAATCAACGACTGGATGCAAAGCATCAGCCGGCTTAATTCACCTCCGCTCGCCACTTTTCCAAGGGCTTGCATAACTGGATTGGATTTGTTATCCCGGGTTGGAACGTTTGCGTTAAAAAGGAAGCTTATCTGGCTTTGTCCAGATACAGAAAGTTCATCCACTCGAATCATATTAATGAAAAAACGTGCATTGGGCATTCCTATACCGGAGAGCAGGCGATTGATTTCTGTTGCAATGCCGGGTGCGGCATTTGAGCGCAGAGTGTGCAATTGTTCCGCCATTTGCACAAGCTTATTTTTTAATTCCCGGAGTTGTTGATTTTTTTCATAAATCTGTAATTCCAGTTCGTTGGAAGAAGAAAGCTGGTTTTTTAAAGCTGCTTGTATTTCGAGTAGTTGCTGGGTAGTCTGAACATGATGTTTTTTTAATAATCTGTTTCCGGCGGATAACCGTTCTTCCAGTTTATGTTTAAGTTGTTCATCTGGCTGATAATGACTGCTCATCTTTCTGAGTTCAAGAGAGAGGTCTTGTAATTCAGCAAAAATGGATTCCAGACGTTGGGTCAGTTGCTGCAAATCCTGATCCAGGCCGGCAAATCCGCGTAGTTTCTGGAGTAATGATTTTAATGGAGGAAGCAAGGGGTTTTCGCCTTCCGAAAGCAACTGCTTACCAGCAATGATTGTATCTGCAATTTCATCCGCTTTTTCTAGTACCGATAATGCCTGTTCTGCTTCTTCCAGTTCAGAAGTTCTAAAACCGGCTGTATTCAACTCCTCCAGTAAAAAAAGGCGGTAATCATTTTCTTTCTTCTCCAGATCCAGTTTTTGCTGCAGCGTTAATATTTCCGATTGTAATTGTTTGAACGATTTAAATTGCAGCTCGAAATTTCTGGCCTCTTTGCTGCAGCCGGCCAATAAATCCAGTGTTTCTTTCTGATACTCTGCTTCGGTCAATTCTGTGTGATCAAACTGCTGATGGAGATTGATGATGTAATTCCGGATTTGTTTCAGATCTTTAACGGGAGCAGGGGTATCGTTCAGAAAGGCTCTGGATTTACCTGCTGTGGTAAATTCTCTCCGCAGTATCAATTCGGAATCGCTATCATAGCCAGATGCTTCCAGCCATCTTTTAACATCTTCCTGCTTTTCAATATGAAATGTGGCTTCGACGATGCATTTTTTTTCTTTATTCCGGATGGTGCCAGAATCGGTTCTGCCACCCAGAATTAATTCCAGGGCGTCCATAATAATGGACTTTCCGGCGCCTGTTTCGCCTGTTATGATGCAGAGTCCCCGGTCGAACATAATTTCAGTCTGATCTATAACAGTGAAATTAGATATGGAAAGTTTTTTGAGCATAGCCGGTATCCAAAACTAAATCAAAGATGGCTTATTTATACAGGCAAAAAAAAGCATCCAAAAAGGATGCTCTATAAATTTAAGAATGATTGAAAGGCAGAATCAGATGCTAACCGAATCATGCAAATCAGAATCGACCAGGATACGTCCGCAGTTTTCACATACAATAATTTTCTTATGCTGACGGATTTCGCTCTGGCGCTGAGGCGGAATGGAATTGTAGCATCCTCCGCAGCTTTCGCGCTGAATGGCAACCACAGAAAGACCGTTCCGGTAGCTTTTACGAATGCGCTCATAGCTGCTTAAAAGACGCTCATCTACGGATTGTCTGGCTTTGATGATTTCCTTTTCCAGTGCTTTTTCTTCTTTATCGGTATCGGCAATGATTTTATCTAGTTCTGAACGTTTGTGTTCGAGGTTCTTCTCTTTGGCATCAATCTGCTTGTTGATTCTTTCCAGCTGCTGGCTTTTTTCATAGAGATCATCGTTGGCGTCTTTAATATGTTTTTCAGCAAGCTTGACTTCCAGCGTCTGCATTTCTATTTCCTTATTGATCGCCTCGTATTCGCGGTTGTTTTTTACGTTCTCGCTTTGTTTTTCGTATTTCTTTACGAGAGCCTGGCTTTCTTTAATCGCTTCTTTGCGCGACTCGATGAATTCCTGTATGCCATTGACTTCCTCCTCCGTACGGGTACGTCTTGCCTGTAAACCGGCAATTTCATCTTCCAGGTCTTTCACTTCCATCGGGAGTTCTCCTTTCAACACCTGAATCTCATCCAGTTTGCTCTCGATTTTCTGAAGCTGAATCAGACCTTTGAGTTTTTCTTCAACGGAATATTCTTTTGTAGCTGCCATAAACTGATTTTATTTTAATTCCATCCTCCGGAAAAGAGTTATTTATTATTACAGGAAATAATGCACCGGATTGGTGATTACGCCGGTTTGGAGGACGGCAAAGGTAGGGAATTTTTCCTTCAGATAACCGTACAAAAGCTCTGTTGTAAATTGCTCGCTTTCCCAATGTCCGATATCTGCCAGAAGCATCTGTCCATCCGGTTCAAAAAATTCGTGGTATTTCAGGTCGGAGGTAATAAAAGCATCAGCTTTCCGGGACATTGCAACGGGCATTAGGAAGCTGCCGGCTCCGCCGCAAACAGCAATTTTCTGAACCGGTTTACTCCTAAAGGCAGTATGCCGGATTACCGAAAGTCCAAAAGCCTCTTTTAATAGCTGAAGGAATTCTTTTTCCTCAAGAGGTTCCGGGAGCGTTCCTATAATACCACTTCCGACGTGTTCGTGCAGGTTATTCAAAGAAAGCAGATCATAAGCCACTTCTTCATAAGGGTGTGCCGCTTTCATAGCCTGAATAATCTGCTTTTCCAACCAGACCGGATAGAGAATTTCTACCCTTTCCTCTTGTTCCAGACTGCGGGTGCCGATGTTTCCCGTAAATGGAGTCGCTCCGCTATCCGGCCGGAAGGTACCTGTTCCCGGATGGTAAAAACTGCATTCACTGTAGTTTCCTATATGACCTCCTCCTGCGTTGAAGATGGCTTGGCGGACGGATTCTGCATGACCGGGGGGTACAAAAAAGACCAGTTTTCTTAAAAGGTCGTTCTTAGGTGAAAGGATGGAGCGATCGGTGAGGAAAAGTTTGTCTGCCAGCTTCGAGTTTACCCCCTCAATTCGGTTGTCGAGACTGGTATGTATTGCAAAAATGGCCAGGTTTAATTGAATAGCTCGGATAACACATCGTTCAACAGGCCCATTTCCGTTAATACGTTTTAGTCCTTTAAAAAGAAGCGGGTGGTGGGCTATAACCAGATTACTCCCTTTTTTGTGCGCCTCTTCCAGAACTGCTTCGGTTATATCCAGGGCAATGAGTATGCCGGTACATTCCCATTCAGCCCTGCCAGTGAGCAAACCACAATTATCATAATCCTCCTGAAGAAAGGAGGGGGCTAGTTTTTCCAGCGCTTCAATAACGGATCTGATTTGCATGGGCTAAAATTAAGATAATCCGGGTTTGCCTGTGGAAGCATTTTAAGTAGATCATAAATCCGGTATGAACATTTATTCACTGAATTTGTAAAATGATCAGACCGACTTATTTTGCAAACTAAAAACTAATTTATGAGTATTCAAATTGGCCAGCAGGCTCCAGATTTTTCCTTGTATAACAGCGAAAAAAATAAGATTAGCTTATCAGATTACAGAGGCAAAAACGTTTTATTATTATTCTTTCCCCAGGCGTTTTCCAGTTTTTGTACTCAGGAACTTTGTTCAGTGCGGGATGATATAAGTCGCTATAATAAAGCCAATGCTGAAGTTTTCGGAATTTCTGTTGATTCAGTAAATTCTTTGTTGCGATTTCAGCAGGATCAGAATCTGAATTTTCAATTATTGAGTGACTTCAACAAGGAAGTTTCCCGCGCATATGATGCGATTTATGAAAATTGGGTCCTTGATATGAAAGGAGTTTCTAAAAGAAGTGCTTTCGTTATCGACAAAGAAGGGAAGATTGCCTATGCGGAGGTGCTGGAAAGTCCGGCCAATCTTCCGAATTTCGAAGCAATCGGTAAATGTCTGGAAAGCTTAGGCTAAATACTATTGATAATCAACAACTTAATAAAGTCCTGTAAAAAAAATTATACAGGATTTTATTTTTTTATTCATATAATATTTTTAAATTTGAAACGTTGAAGCACATCCTCATCATATTAGGCATCTCTTTTTGCTGTCTGTTTTCGGCCCAGGCTCAGACACGTCAGCCGGATATCAAGGTGGTTAACGTATATCCGAATCCGGCCAGCTCGTACATCAACTTTGAGTTTTATGAGGAATCGAAGATTTCAAACTATTCTTTGCGTATTTTCAACTTTATAGGTAAAAAAGTTTACGAGAATAATTTTCTTTCCCGTCGCACGGTAATCAATTTAGGTGATTTTTTCAGAGGATATTATACTTACCAGCTGGTTGATCGAAATGGATTTGTAATCTCTGGAGCTAAATTTCAGGTAGCCCGATAATCAAAGTCCTCCTTCTGAAGAAATCTTTTCCCCGGTTTCTATTTCATTTTTTATTACTCCATTTTTTTCGAGCGTATTTATTATTAAAATAAAAGAACCCTCTGGCTCATGTAACCGGAGGGTCTTTTATTTAATTAGCAATGTTCGTTTGAACTTATTCCTGCAATTTCTTACGGATATATTCTATTTGTTCTTGAAGTGCTTCCGGTGCAATCCCTTTTTGAAGGTTTGATTCTTTCGTGGAGATCAGCCTGTTTAACAGATTGTTGAATACGGGTCCAACTCCATATTCTCCAGGTATGGATTCCCGGAATCTTGTAATGGCGTCGATACCTGATTTTAGTTTATCTGTATCGTTGATATTTCCTAAATACATCGAAAAAGAAGCGGTCAGATTGAATTTAGTTTGACTTAATCCCATTCCGTCGTAGGTGCGTAAAATTTCATCAAAACCACTCGGATCTCCATTTTTTAAGACCAGCGTAAGGGCTGTTTCCTGCAATTGTCCCTTTGGATCCTCTTTAATAAGAAGCAGCGCCTGTTGCAAAGCCGACTTTTCATCCAAAACGGATAGAGCCTGCAATGCAGCACCACTAACAGAATAAGAGGAGTCTTTAACCCATTCAGTATAGTTGGTCAGGTATTCTTTCTTTTTAAGTTTCGATAAAACTCCGATCGCCTGAGCTCTGGTTAGTCTGCTGGGGTCTTTAGATGCAATATCAAGTATCAAAGGTTCAGCAAGTGTAATAATAGCAGGCTTTTTGGTATCCAGTTTTGTGAGTGTAAACATGCGGAGATCTGCAGAAGGATCTTTGAGAGCTTGCATCAAGCATTGTTGTACATCGGGGTCATTCTGTTTTTTTGATAGGTACTCTA
>Ga0315902_10003331_pt1 | contig 24160 bp, 21 predicted proteins | sample LakEriMetagenome_9_FD_203523 | JGI IMG/M metagenome (GOLD analysis project Ga0315902, IMG submission 203523) | Freshwater fungal communities from buoy surface, Lake Erie, Ohio, United States - Buoy 12 MA117 | ecosystem: Environmental > Aquatic > Freshwater > Lake > Lake biofilm | place: USA... | reverse complement strand
TCAATTTCGATTGAGCCCTTTTTCAATAGTTTTCATGCCAGGAAAATACCTCATTCACAATCTTTTCTTTTTCTTTTTCTATGTGGTTAATGAGTGAAAGGGAAATGGGGCCATGTTTCTTCCCTTTAAGCCATATTAATTGCCAGGTTGAAATGATAGGTAAGCCCGGTAATGGAATAATATGTAGTTCGTTATTTAATAACTCCCTTTTTATACCAATTAATGGCATAATGGAAAAACCAAATCCAGCAAGAATGGCTTGTTTTACCGCTTCATTTGATGTCAGTTCCATTTTTTTTGTTACTCTAATATCATTTCGCTCAATAAAATTTTCCATAATTTTCCTGGTTCCAGAACCTTGCTCTCTATAAATTAAAGGTAAATTTTTAAAGAAATCTTTCAAAGATTGCTCCTTTTCCAGGTGGATTTTGTTTTTTCCAACAAAAAATAACTTATTTTGAAGTATATCCAATTGATCTGTCTGTATGGTTTTTGGTAATAAAGAAACCAAGGCAAAGTCAACCTCATTGGAATTCAAACTATCAACTACTTTATTTTTATTGGTAACATCCATAATTAGTTCAATGCCAGGATGCATTGTTAAAAAGGAAGATAAAAAATAGGGTAAAATATATTTACCAGTTGAAACCGTTGAAATGGTTAACCGCCCGGATAATTGTCCCCTATAGGCCATAGTTTTAAAATTAATAGCCTGTACCTGCTCTAAAATATTTTCAACTGACTCAGCCACTTCACGTCCAAAGGCCGTAATGTAAATTTTTCTTCCAATAACCTCGGTTAGAGGTATATCAAACTGTTCTTGAAAGTTTTTAAGTTGTATAGAAACAGCAGGTTGGGTAAGATGTAATTCTTCAGCAGCCTTTGTCACGCTCTGGGTTTGCACTATTTTAAGAAAAATCTGCAATTGATTGAGAGTATAATTCATAAATATTGTTTATGTAAATGATTGTAAATATAAATAAAAAATTATGAATTAAAACTAACAAATTTGCATGAAATAAAAAACAATAAAAATGACTAAGTTAACAATTAAATTTTATTTGGCTTTAATGCTATTCATATTCCTGTTTATCGCTGCGTTTTTTACCAAAGACGTTATACAGACAAATCTGCTCGCTTCCATCGCATTTCTCTTGTTTGTCACAGGGGTAAGAAATTTTAGTCGACAAACTGTTAAAAAACAGGAATAAATGTTTGAAGGAAGACGCCTTGTAATCGCCACAAAACATGGAAAGGAAGAAGTTCTTGCACCTATATTAGAAAGGGAATTGGGGGTACATTGTATTACATTACCAACATTTGATTCTGATCTATTTGGCACTTTTTCAGGTGAGGTGGAACGATTAGACGATGCCATGCTCACAGCCAGATTAAAATGTGAGAAGGCCATGGAAATGGCGCAATGTGATTTAGCTATTTCCAGCGAAGGTTCTTTCGGAAGCCATCCTTCATTTTACTTCCTTCCCGCTGACGATGAAGTTATTTTGCTGGTGGATAAAAAACTGGATGCCTCCTTTTCGGCCAGGGAATTAAGTATCGATACTAATTTTAATGGCGCAGAAATTTCTAGCTATGAAGAACTCGCCGACTTCGCTAATAGGTCAAAATTTCCATCTCATGGACTAATTTTGAGAAAATCAAAATCCAGCGGAGAAAATATAATCAAAGGAATAACAGATTGGCCTGTTTTGAAAGAATCTTATGATAAACTTATTAAAAGTAATTCTTCCCTTTTTGTTGAAACGGATATGAGGGCTATGTTCAATCCGACGAGAATGAAGGTCATATCAATAGCAGCTGAAAGGTTGGTTGCTAATTTGAGATTAACTTGTCCTTCCTGTCATTTTCCCGGATTTTCCATTGTCAAAATAAAGGAAGGTTTACCCTGCGAACTATGCCATTTTCCTACCCGATCTATTATGAGTCATATTTACACTTGTCAAAAATGTTTGGAAACAAAAGAAATCTTATATCCAAATCAGAAAATGGCAGAGGATCCTGCCTTTTGTGATTATTGTAATCCTTAAATTTTGAGCTTACAAACATTTATTCAAAAGAAACAAAAAAAATGAATTTCAATTTACTAGCTGAAAATTTGACTAACCCTGCCTTACTTTTTTTCGTGTTAGGCGTATTGGCAACCTATTTAAAGAGTGATTTAGAAATTCCACCCAATTCATCTAAATTTATTTCTCTCTATCTGCTCATTTCCATTGGATTTAAAGGTGGGCAAGAATTATCACATGAGACCTTTTCCACGAATATTCTTTGGTCCATGGTATTCGGTATATTTATTTCCATATTCATACCATTTTATACCTTTTTTATACTTAGACGAAAGTTAAATATCTTTGATTCTGGTGCTATTGCTGCGGCTTATGGTTCAGTAAGTGCAGTGACTTTTGTTACAGCAACCACCTATTTGGAATCTGAGCAACTTCTATTGCACGGTTACATGGTGGCCATTATGGCACTCATGGAGTCTCCAGCTATCATCATTGGATTAATACTTATAACTTTCTTTAATAAAGGACGAAAGAACGAAATTGATAAAAAATTTATCTTTAAACACGCCATGACCAATGGCAGTGTTCTTTTGATTTTAGGAAGTTTGCTCATAGGCTTTCTGGCAAATGCGAAGCAAGCAGAAGGGATTAAGCCCTTTACAAACGATCTGTTTAAAGGATTTTTGTCCATTTTTTTATTAGACATGGGTATTTCAAGTGGCAGAAAATTAAAATCCTTTTTTGAATTTGGCTGGTTCCCCGTATTATTTGCCGTATTTATTCCCCTATTAAACGGTTGTATTTTCGCTATTTTAAGCTCCTTTGTGACGTCCGAAATAAGCGACAGATTTATTTTTTCGGTACTCGCCGCCAGCGCTTCCTACATTGCAGTGCCAGCCGCCATGAAAGTAACCGTCCCCAAAGCAAATCCTGGTTTGTTTCTACCCATGGCCTTAGCCATCACATTTCCCGTTAACATTACCATAGGGTTACCCCTATATTTTTTCTTAGTACAACAATTTTAAAAAAAAACGTCCCGCTAGCACACCCCCGCTCGCCCCTGCGAAACACTGCGCAGAACACTGCAAACTCCGCGTTAAAAATGCGTCCCTTTTAGCACATCCCTGTTAGCACATCACCGCTCGCCACATACCCCCGCTCGCCCCTGCGAAACCCTGCGCAGAACACTGCAAACCCTGCGTTAAAAACACATCCCCGCTCGCACATCTCCGCGTTAAAAACACATCCCCGCTCGCACATCTCCGCTCGTCCCTGCGCAGAACACTGCAAACCCTACGTTAAAAACACATCCCCGCTCGCACATCCCTAATCCATCCTTTCATCAGATAATTGCCTTTCGTATAAATCTAAATAATACGGACTAATCTTCAATAACTCCTCATGGGTACCCGCATGAGCAACCTCCCCATCTTGAAAAACCAAAATCTTATCAAAATGTAAATTGACATAAATTCTATGCGAAATAATAATAGCCGTTTTACCCTTTAACGAAGACTGAAAATAATTAAGAATTTTATTTTCTGTATGGCTATCCACCGCAGACAAACAATCATCTAAAATAAGAATTTCAGGATTTTTCAACAACGCACGGGCAATCGAAACCCTTTGTTTTTGACCACCACTTAAGGTTATGCCCCTTTCGCCCAAAATAGTATTTAACCCATCAGGAAAGGTTTTAATTTCATCCGTGAGAGAAGCATCAAAAATAGCCCTTTCTATCTCAGCATCCGAAGCATCAGGCTTACCAAAAGTAATATTTTGCTTTAAACTATCTGAAAAAAGAAAAACATCTTGGGGAACATACCCAATTTGTTCGCGCAACCTGCCAAGATTCAACTCTTTAACAGGCACACCATCAAATAAAATTTCACCTTCTGATACATCATTCATTCTAAGTAATAACTCCGCAAAGGAAGATTTTCCCGATCCTGTTTTACCTATAATGGCTATTTTTTCTCCCGCTTTAATATGGAGTTGTATGTTTTTTAAAGCACAAATGCCCGTATCGGGATAAGTCAAACCCACATTATTAAAAATAATTTCACCGTTGAGTTTAAAATCCTCCATATTCCCCGAGAGAATAGAAGGCTTTGTCTGCATAAACTCGTTAATCCTTTTTTGACTTGCGGATGCTTGCTGAATAATCGACGCTATCCAGCCAATAGACGTTACAGGCCAGGTTAACATATTTACATAAATGACAAATTCCGCAATGTTGCCAGTAGAAATACTTCCATTAACGACTAAAGTACCTCCTGCATAGACCGTAATTAAGGTACTAATACCAATTAATAAGATCATTAGCGGATAAAACAAGGCATTAATTCTTGCCAAAGAAACAGATTGTTGATTGTACTGCTGACTTTGGGAAGTGAAAAATCCCAGCATAGAATTTTCCTGAGTATAAGCCTTAACTACTCTAATTCCAGCATAAACCTCTTGAGCCGTGTTGTTTAAAACGGCCAGTTGTTGTTGAATTTCCTCGCTTTTCTTGTGTATGAGATCGCTAACATAATAAATAGATATAGATAAAATAGGTAAAGGAATAAGGCAAAACAGGGTTAATTCAAGGCTAACATTAACCATGGCATAAATGACAAAAGCGAATAAGGAAACCAGATTTATTCCATAGAGAATGGCCGGTCCCAGATACATTCGCACCTTGTTTACATCTTCCGTGATTCTGGCCATCAAGTCACCCGTTTTATTCCTTTTGTAAAAGGCAAGATCCAGAATTTGATAATGTTCAAAGATTTCCTTTCGCATATCATATTCAATCAATCGAGACATAACAATAATGGTTTGCCTCATGAAATACATGAATAAGCCCATGAGGCCAGCAAAAAGAAGCACGAATATTCCGAAAATTAATAATTGCTTGCCAAGAATGGTCTCCAAGCTTTGTTGAAGATTTGATCCTTCAAAATTTCGATAAATACTTACGTTGTGAATCACCAGATCCAGAGCTTCCCTAATGGCCTGTGGTTGTAATACCCGGAAATAATTGGATAGAGAAACAAAAAAAATTCCCCCCAGAAAGTGCCAGCGATATTTCCAAAAAAAGTGATTTAAAACATATAAATGATTCATCTAATCTTTTTTATTTTGGAAATGAATGATGTGTTAAATAATAAAACCAGCCTCTAGGAGACTGGTTTTATGTGGAGATAATGGGATTCGAACCCATGACCCCTTGCATGCCATGCAAGTACTCTAGCCAACTGAGCTATACCCCCTCTTAATCTAAATGCGAAAATAAGTAATTTCGATAGATTTTCCAAAAAAATGGTAACTTTATTAACTAGATACATGTATTTTACAAAATATTGCAATAATTTGTAAAAAAAGCCGTAAATTGCAACATACAGTTTAAATATGGAAAGAATTACAGAAATGCCCTCAACTTACCGGCATTTGGAAAAAATGTCACTGAATGAGTTGTTGTTGAATATAAACAAGGAAGACAAGTTGGTTCCGGATGCGGTAGAAAAGTCCATTCCCCAAATTGAAAAATTAGTTCAGATTATTGTGCATAAAATGAAGGAGGGGGGTCGTTTATTCTACATAGGAGCAGGAACCTCTGGCAGATTGGGTGTTTTAGATGCTTCAGAATGTCCACCTACTTATGGCGTGCCGAAAGATTGGATAATAGGTATTATCGCCGGCGGAGATATAGCATTGAGAAATTCTGTGGAAGCTGCTGAGGACAGCCTTTCTCAGGCATGGAGTGACTTGAAAGCATTTGATATTGATGAGCTGGATGTAGTTGTTGGAATTGCTGCTTCAGGCACAACTCCTTATGTCATAGAAGGATTAAGAAAATGCAAAGAATACGGCATTCTGACTGGTTGTGTTACTTGTAATCCAGATTCTGAACTGGCTGCTGTTTCTGATTTTCCTGTTGAAATCGTAACCGGACCTGAATTTGTTACGGGTTCAACCCGTATGAAAGCAGGAACAGCACAAAAATTAGCATTAAATATGATAAGTACCTCTGTCATGATTCAATTGGGAAGAGTAATGGATAATAAAATGGTAGATATGCAATTAAGTAATGCCAAATTGATTGATAGGGGTGTTAAAATGATTGTAAAACAATTAAATATTCCTTATGATGTGGCTGCAAAACTTTTGCAAAAACACGGGAATGTCCGCAATGTTTTAAACGCTCATTCCCTCGATGTAACTATGAATTCCAGATGATTAAGCATACTGGAAAGAGCATTCTTATTGTGGAAAGTGGTGCTACTAAAGCTAATTGGGTACTTATTTCTAATGGGGTTAGCATCTTTAGTGAGAAATCTTCTGGTTTAAATCCCTATTTTCTTACAGATGAGGAAATGAAGAACCAGTTCCTTTTTATTAAAGATAAGCTCCCACAACCCCCACATTTAATTTACTTTTATAGCACGGGTTGTGGTGCTGAAGATCAGAAAATTAGAGTTTCAAAATTACTCGACCTTATTTTTAATCCATTTCAGCCCGCTGAGGTAGATACAGATATTGTTGCTGCCGCTCGTTCCATCGGATCTGAAAATAATGGATTGGTTGGTATCCTGGGCACAGGTTCTAACGCCTGTTTAATAAAAAATGGCAATATTGCGGCCATGGCTGGTGGTTTTGGATTTATTTTAGGTGACGAGGGAAGCGGTGCCGCTCTTGGATTAACATTGATACAAGGTTGGTTAAAGCAAGAATTACCCAACGAAATTCACTGGCTTGTAAAAAATGAATTGACCTTAAAAAAAGAGGATATATTTCAGGCCGTTTACAAAAATCCTTTTCCCAGCAGATATCTGGCACAATTTGCTGCTTTCTTTTACAAACATAAAGAACTATGTTGGATTAGAGAGGTTGTCAAACAACAATTTAACTTATTTATAAAAAGATATTTTTTGCACTTGATGAAGGAAAATCAAGATATCAAAGTTTATTTCATAGGTTCAGTCGCTTATTATTTTAGCGCAATAATGGAAGAGGTATTGGTAGAAAATAAGCTCCAACTGGGCGGTATTGTTAAAGATCCCATGGAGGGTTTAATTCAGTTTCACCTCAATAATTAAGTTTAGTTTTATTTGTTGCATTTTATAGTGCATAATTTGGCTATTTACTGCAAAAAGATGCAATAAATAGCCAAATAAGTATTGAATTTAATTTTTTATTCCTTATTATTGCATTAGTTTGAAACATTTATATTTTAGTACTAACCAATTAAATATTTAACTATGCTAAAAACTTCATTGTTTGCCGGTGCTGTACTGCTTGGTTTAGCAATATTACCTACATCATTATTCGCTCAGGAGAAAGTTAATCTGACAATCAAAGGTCAAGTTGTCGATGCACAAAATAATCCTTTGATAGGTGTTACCCTGGCTTTATCCGATTCGAGGAGTGGTGCTGTTACTGATGTAGATGGATCTTATACCTTAAATGTTTCCGTCCTACCCGGAAACTATTCGTTACAAGCAAGTTATGTTGGCTATAAATCTATGGCTATGGATTTATCAATAACATCAGATAAAAATTTACTGACGCAAAATTTCACCCTCTTTGAGGATGCCCTTGATTTGGACGAAATTGTAGTTACTGGTTCAACCCTTAAATCTTCCAGGCGTCAACTCGGGAATGCTATTAGTTCTGTTTCGGCTGACGAATTAGCAAAAACGGGTTCAGATAACCTAATATCCTCCTTGCAAGGAAAAGTTCCTGGCGCCCAGATTACCCAAACGTCCGGAGATCCTGCTGGAGGATTAAATATTAGGATTAGAGGGGTTAACTCAATTCGTGGAAACTCTGACCCTTTATATGTCATTGATGGCGTTATTGTTAGTAATACTACCAGTAATGTTTCTCAGGTTTCTGTATCTGCCGGTGCAGCTGACATGGGGACGAACAGATTGGCAGATATTAATCCAAAAGATATCGAAAGTATTAATATTATTAGTGGTGCAGCCGCAGCAGCAGTATATGGCTCAAGGGCTTCAAACGGGGTTGTTGTTATAACTACAAAGAGGGGTAGTGCAGGCAAGCCGGAAATTACTTTTGGTACAAGTGTGAATGTAAATCAACTAAGAAAAAAATTAGCCATCACTACCTTCGGTAAGCAATTTGGCTCGGTTGCACAAAGACTTCATATCATTAACCCTTTTACAGGTGGTCCAACCGTTACAACAAATGGTAGAAACCTGCCAACTGCATTAGTCGATGTTACACGCTATGATTATCAGGATCAGGTTTTTGGTGATGCGATGGGAACAGATAATTATCTGTCAATGTCTGGTGGAAAGGATAATACCAAGTATTACGCATCTCTATCCTATATGACGAATGGTGGAATTGTTAAAAATACTGATTTTACCAGATATGGATTAAGACTGAATTTAGATCAAGGCATTAAAGATTGGATGAAAATTAGTTTTGGACTACAATACAATAATAGTTTTTCTAATGAAAAACCAAATGGAAATTCTTTTTATAGTCCGGTAAATGCCATAAATATTACTAACAACATTTATGATATTACAAAACGTGACGCAAACGGAAATCTACAGGCAGTTGAACCCACCAGGGTAAACCCATTGTCAGTCATAGAAGATTTTGATATTACACAGGAGGTTAACAGAGCTATTTCTAATCTGACTTTTACCTTTTTTCCTATAAAGGGTTTGACCATTGATTATGTGTTAGGTGCAGATGTTTACAGCCAGACCGGGAAAACTTTTATTCCCGCTTATCCATATCCTGGGGTTAACGTGCTATATTTTGCAAATGGTTATGCAGCAAATGTTACTTCTAACTTTAGATTATTCAATAATGATATCAACGCAACCTATCAAACCGATTTTTCACCAGCTATCAGTTCTACCACTGCAGTAGGGTTCAATTATCAGTATAATAGAGCGGATAGATTATTTTCAGCAGGGGAAAACTTACTGCCTTCCATCTCCACGATAAATGGTTCTTCAGCGGTTACCAGTAGTTATGGACTGGATCAATATGCAATCAGTGGCTATTTCTTGCAACAAACCTTTGGTGTAAACAATAAATTATTCCTTACTTTAGCTGGTAGGGTTGATGGTTCAACAAAATTTTCAGTTGAACAAAGGAACCAATTTTATCCAAAACTTGGATTAAGTTACGTGCTTTCAGAAACTGATTTTTGGAAGAATAGCTTCCTGAAATCTATAAACTCTTTTAAATTAAGATCTTCCTGGGGAGAATCAGGTGGTTTAAATGCCATTGGTTCTTATGACAGATTCTATCAATTTAGTCCAGTAGTTAATCAAGGGCGCCAAACTTTTGTTCCAAGTTCTCAATTGGCAAATGCGAACATCAGACCGGAAAGAACACGCTCATTTGAAATAGGTGCCGATGCAAGTTTCTTCAATAATAAAGTGAGTTTATTAGCTACTTATTACAGAAATAACGTATTTGATCTGGTGGTAAATCGTTTATTGGCACCTACAGAAGGAGGTAGAAGCATAGTGGATAATGTAGGTGAATTGGAAAATAGAGGGGTCGAATTAGCTCTTGGCTTAAATTTGGTTCAAAAGAAGGACTTTAACTGGGATTTGAATTTTATTTATAGCCGGAATATTGGTAAGGTGGTAAGTGCAGGAAGTCCTTTGGTCGCTATTAATACTGCTACAGGTGCTCCGATTTTTCTGGTACAAGGTGAAGCTCCCAGTATTTTCTTTGGAACTTATTATGCGAGAAATGCAGATGGCACCTTACTTATGGATGCAAGAGGTTTACCTCAACCAGAAAAAGGTACTGCCCTGCCGTTTAAAGCAGGATCAGATATTCCTGCAGGTTCTTATGTTTATGCCGGCACGCTTTATACACCAAAAAGAGATGCATCAGGCCAACCCACAGGTACTGCCCTAAGAAAAATTATTGGAGATCCAAATCCCGATTTTATGGCTTCTTTTGGGAGTACCTTGAGATATAAAAGGTTAAATTTCTCCTTCTTGCTCGATGGTGTTTTTGGTGTTGATGTATTTAATGCCGACAGAAGAACTCGTCAAGGAGTGGGCATTGGCGATTACGCAGAGAGAGAAATGAAGGGGGAGTTGGTAAGAGGTTATGTATGGGCCATTTATCCTATAGAAGAATGGCGAGTTGACCCAGGTCAATATATTAAAATTAGAGAGGTTTCTTTAAGTTATAATTTACCTAGTCCTGTGAAGGGGATTAGTGATTTGAATTTAGCATTGATCGGCAGAAATTTATTCTCTTTTGATAAGTATGATGGCTTTGATCCTGAGACGAATGCAGGAGGGAACAGCGATTTATTCAGAGGAGTTGATTTTGGTAATGTACCTATTCCAAGAACTTTTCAATTGAGTTTGACTGCCAAATTTTAACCAATTATTAATCTTTAATGCTTTTTACCAATGCGAAATAATTTAATTTTAATTCTATTTCTTATCCTGACTGCTTTCCTGCCATCTTGTGAAAAGGAATATTTTAATCCCAGTGCAGCAGGTGAGGTTCAGGTGGTTTCCAGTGTGGATGGTTTGACAGCACTTGCGAATGGTTTGCAATTTACCTATTCGGTTGGTCGTCTTTCACCTGTCTATAATACTATCACAGCAAGCGGTTTTACAACGGGTGAACTTGCCATTTTAAATGCTGGAAATGCTTCTGAAAATTTTTTGAGTCTGGGAGGTACGTTTGTCGATGGAGGAAATAGTATTGTCAGTGCCCTTTGGGAACAAAACCATTTAGTTAAGGCAAATGCAGAAATACTGCTTAAAAATGCTGCTAATTTCGGAGACCCAGCTTTTCAAAGTGCTGCCATTGCTTATGGTTCCATTTTTAAAGCGCTTAGCTTGGGAAATTTAGCTACTTATTTTCAACAAGCTCCTATTCAAGTTACTGCAAAGGCTTCCTTTCAAACCAGAGAGGCTCTGCTTACAGAGGCAATTACCACGTTAAATACTGCAAAATCAAAGGTTCAGGCAACAGCGCCTTCTTCCTCATTTTTAAATAAAACGGTGGGGGGATTAGATATTCTAAACACGATTAATGCATTGATTGCCAGATATAGTCTGATGAATGGTAAATGGGATGATGCGCTAACTGCAGCCAATGCAGTAAATCTTAAAGCAAAATCTGTTTTTCGTTATGATGATATTGCAAGGAATCCCATTTTTGATGTTGCTTTGAGCAATGTAAATGTTTTTCAACCTATTGATGCTAATTTAGGACTGAAAGGAGATTTAATTCCTTCCCAGGACGATAAAAGAGTGTTGTTCTACCTGAGAAGCAAAACCCCAAGTGCTACAGGTATTTTTTCAGGTACAGGTTTTTTTACTGCTAATAAAACTGAAATTCCTGTTTTTATTCCCGGTGAAATTATGTTGATAAAGGCTGAAGCTTTAGCAAGAAAAAATCAACTTTCTGAGGCAAAAGTAGAATTGGATAAAGTGCTCACAAAAAAAGCAAGTGAAGATATTTTTGCTATTGGAGCTGATTTACCAGCTTATTCGGGTGCTTTAACTCAAGAGGCTCTCCTAAAAGAAATTTATAGAAATCGCTGTATCGAATTATATATGTCAGGTTTGAAATTGGAAGACAGTCGTCGTTTTCTAAGACCTGGACCAGGCGCTTCAGGGGCTGAAAGAACAAGAAATTTCTATCCTTATCCAAATAATGAGAGAGATAATAACCCTAATACACCAGCAGATCCTGCTATCTAACCATTAATTATTTTTTATTTGCTGGCAATCTATTCCCAAAAAAAGAGTAGATTGCCTTTTTTTTATTCCTTTTGTCATGTTGAAAAAAGAAAGATTATCACTGATTTTGCGTGAAGTTAATATACACAATAAAGTAATTCTCTCTGATTTAAGTCAGAAATTATCCGTTTCGGAAGACACTATCAGAAGGGATTTGCAGGAACTTGCCGACGATGATAAGTTGATTAAAGTTAGAGGTGGTGCACTCAGTAAGTCATATCAAGCTTATTCTTACAGAGAAAATGAAATTTATGCCTATCAGGAGAAAACTATTATCGCTAAAAAGGCTATTAGTATGCTCAAGGACGATATGTTGGTGCTGATTTCAGGCGGGTCAACAAATTTAGAAATTGCCAGAATTCTTCCTCCCGAGCTGCGCGTAACTTTTGTTACCGTTAGCTTGTCAACGGCCATGCAATTAATGGAACATCCTAATAGTGAAACCTTATTTATTGGGGGAAATCTCTCGAAAAGTGCAAAAATTGCCGTTGGTGGTGAAGTTATTCAGCATTTAGGTGAAATACGACCCGATATTTGCTTTTTGGGCGTGAATGGCATTGATGCTAAAGAGGGGCTGACGGAGCTTGAAATGGAGATTGTTACCGTTAAAAGAGCTATGATAAAAGCATCAAGGAAGGTTTACGCCTTAGCTATTGCTGAAAAATTAAATTCTGTAAGAAAAATGAGAGTTTGTAATCTTTCAGAAATTGACGGTATTATCACGGAACTTAATCCGCAGAATCCTATCCTTGCGCCCTATCATAATCTAAAAATTCAAATTATTTAATGATTCAATTTGGGTCAACGTCAATGACAAATCTTACCGAGGAAAAAGATTTATTATTTTTGAGCAATTGTTGTGCACCCAAAAGCATGACCTTCGCCTCTTGTAATTTACTATTCCCATTATCCAGTTTCAATAAAAAATCGATGAGATAGTTATTTCTTACCCGGCCAATATAAGGAACGGCAGGACCTTTTAATCGGTTGCCAAAAATAGGAAATAAATAGTCTTTTAAAGAGTTTGCTGCCTGGTTAACGGTATCAGGATCAACATGTTTCAGAGAAATACGGATTAGCCTTTTAAATGGCGGATATTGAAATTGCTCTCTTTCACTCAATTCCCTTTCATAGTACCTTTCTGTTTCATTTTCCAGAATATCGATGAGAACGGGACTGGAAATATTCATGGATTGAATGTAAACCTGACCTTGGCGCGCTCTTCTTCCCGCCCTTCCACTTACCTGAGTCATTAATTGAAAAGCTCTTTCCCCGGCTCTGAAATCGGGATATTGCATTAATTGGTCAGCACTCAAAATACCAACCATGCCAACATTTGCAAAATCTAATCCTTTTGTAACCATCTGTGTGCCAATTAAAATATCCAATTCTCCTTCCTCAAATTCCTGAATTAATCGGTTATGTGCAAATTTAGATTTTACAGTATCCATGTCCATACGGGCTATTCTGGCCTCAGGTAAAATTACTTGTAATTCGGCTTCAATTTTTTCTGTCCCAAATCCTTGAAGAAGTATTTCCTTACTTCCACAGGCGGGACATTGCGTTGGAGCAGGAGTATAATATCCACAATAGTGACATTTTAATCCTTGTCTCGATTTATGATAGGTTAAACTAACATCGCAATGGATACATTCTGAGTGCCAGCCACAAGTGGTACAACGCAGGGTAGGGGCAAAGCCTCTTCGATTTTGAAATAAAATGATTTGCTCTTTATTGGTTAACCGCTCCCGCATTGCCTCAAGGATTGTTTCAGAAAACTCCTGAATCATTCTTTTATTTTTCTTTTCCTCCACCAGATTTATCATTGTAACCTTTGGAAGAATGGTGCCACCATACCGCTCATCGAGTTTTACCCAACCATATTTGCCGGTTTTACTGTGATAATAGGATTCCAATGAAGGCGTTGCCGTTCCCAAAATCACAGGAGATTTCCAGATATGGGCTAAATAAATGGCGGCATCGCGACCCTGATATCTGGGATTTGGTTCATTTTGTTTGTAAGAAGGATCATGCTCTTCATCCACGATGATTAATTTCAGGTTGGAAAATGGCAGAAACAGAGAAGATCTGGCGCCAACCAATAATGGTTTTCCATCTTTCACCTGCTGCCAGCTTTCAACCCGCTGCTTGTCTGTTAATCTGGAATGGTAAACAAGTACTTTGTCGTGAAAAACAGCTTGTAATCTACTGGTAACCTGGTTTGACAGGGCAATTTCCGGCAGAAGGTACAAAACCTGTCCACCCTGACTAATTACCTCATGCATAAATTTCATGTAAATCTGCGTTTTCCCACTTCCTGTAATACCTTGCAATAAAACTACCTTATTTTCCTGGTGAAAATCCTGAATAGCTTGATAGGCTATCGCTTGCTTGGGGGTTAATTTTATTTCATTTTCAATTCCTTCATTCCATAAGGGTAAATTGTACAGAATTTCATCGACTTGTAAAATATTTTTTTTGACCAATGCTGAAAGAACCGAACCATCTATCCCTGACCTTTTCAATAACTCTTTTCGGGTAACCTGGCTTTTTTCATTTTTCAATTGGAAGTAGGTCAAAAGTAGTTTTTCCTGCTTGGGAGATTTACTTAATTTAGTGAAAAGGGGGCCAATGAACTCTTGTTTTGATGAATAGGGCTCCTGGAGGTTTACAAAAAAAACGGTGGGTGGTTTATAGGGGTCTTTGAGATCTTCCTTTATTTCAATAAATCCTTTTTCAATCAGATTTCTGATGACCGGATAAATGGTTTTGATGCCCAACATATCTTGTATGTCTTGAAGATGAAGATATTCTCTTCCTGAAAGGGCTTCAATAATTAGGTACTCCTTGTCGGGTAAAGAAAGAGGGTCAAAAGGTAATTGGGGGAGTAAAATGATTAACGATTCACTGGAAAGTTTCAGATTAGAAGGAAGAGCTGCCTGCATAATTTCACCCAGGCTACAGCAATAATAGGTGGACATCCAGGTCCAGAATTGTATCTGAAATACATTCACCAATGGTTTTTCGTCAATTAAACTCAATAGATATTTGGGTGTATGACCTTCTGGTTTTGTATTATTTATACTATAAATGATGGCAGCGTACCTCTTTTTTTTACCGAATTGGACTTCGACGCGCATTCCAATGGTAACCTTAGAAACCAATTCCTCCGGAACGGCATAAGTATATAGTCTATCTAGCGCTAAGGGTAAAATGACGGTGCAGTAGGTCAGGCTGCCAGCAATATGTAGGGAATCAGGCATGGTGATTTCCTCTTTCATCTTTTTTTTCCAAAAATACAATAACTAAGTTAAAATACGCTACCCGTCTTGTTTTCATAAATTATAACTTATCCCCTTTTTTTTAAACTTAAAAACCTTACATTTGAAGTAAGTAACCATTTATGCTTAAAGTTTATGAAAATGAATATTTCAACACCTGTTTTTGGACTTTTATCCTTCCTATTCCTCTTTTTTTCGTCTTGTACTGAAAAGGAGTTGGTAGCTCCAAGGGTTGATTCAACCATATATAATCAATTGCAAGGCAAATTGATGGATGCAAAGCCTGGAGATGTTATTGAAATACCCGCAGGAACTTTCTATTTTGACAGGCCTCTTTCATTAGAAGGTATTCCTGGAGTTACCATTCGTGGTGCGGGTAAATTGAATACTGTTATTTCCTTTTTAGGTCAAAAGGTAGGGGCAGAAGGTATAAGAATTATTGCTGATTCTGTGACACTTAGCGACCTTACCGTTCAGGATACAAAAGGCGATGCCATTAAAATTCAAGATGCCACCTCGGTTACCTTAAGAAATATTCGTACTACATGGACAGGCGGGCCAAAAGAATCAAATGGTGGCTATGGCATATATCCTGTGGCATGTAAAAATGTTTTAATCGAAGGTTGTGAGGCTTCTTATGCCTCTGATGCTGGTATTTATGTGGGACAATCAACTGATGTGATTGTTAGAAATTGTCATGCACACGGAAATGTGGCAGGTATCGAAATTGAAAACTGTAAGCATTCTGCCGTTTTTAATAACCTCGCAGAAGGGAATACAGGAGGTATTCTTGTTTTTGATTTGCCAGAATTACCCGCTGGAAATGGCTTCGATTGCAGAGTGTATAATAATGTTATCCGCAATAATAATTTAGCGAATTTTGCGCCAAAAGGAAATATCGTGGGTATCGTTCCCGCCGGTACTGGTATCATTCTCCTTGCAGCAAAATCAGTGACTATTTATGATAATCAAATCCTCGGGCATAAGACGATTGGAACAGCCATAGCAAGTTATGGGATTACCCAGAAGAAATATAAGGACATTAATTATAATCCCTACACTTACAATATTTCTCTGCGAAATAATATCTATAAAAGGTCAAAATCTTTCCCGGATTGGAGAAGTGATTTTGGTAAAATGGTGATTATGCTCTTCTGGGGGAAATCGCAGGATATCCTTTATGATGGTATCCTGAACCCCGAATGGTCAGGTAAAAATCCAATGTTTCTATGTATTGAACAAAATCAACCCGACCTGCGTTTCGCCAATATTGATGCCGGAAACGATTTCAATAAGGTAGTGACGGATATGTCCGTGCATATATGTAAAAAATAAAAAGGATAAAATGTCTGTTTTTCACAAAATATCTTTTCTCCTATTCCTTACTTTTGTGTTGTTTAACTGTGAACCAGAAAAGAATGGATCTTTGCCTGTTGAAAAGTCGTTTGCATGGGTTGATGTTCCTGTTCCAGAATCCATTAATACAAATATAGATAAATTTCCTCTTCCATCTTTGTCAGAATATGGATTTTTTGATTCTCCTTTAGCTTCTCTTCATCCTAGGGATATGGTGTTGCCTTATGAACCTATCACTTCCTTGTTTACCGATTATGCTTTTAAGAAAAGATTTGTTTGGATGCCAAAAGGTGCTGAAGCTCAAATAGATGCAGAAGGGGTCGTTCAATTTCCATTGGGTACTATTCTAATAAAACATTTTTATTATCCAGCTGACTTTTCTAATGAAAATGAAAAATGGGATATGATGGAAACCAGACTCCTAGTAAAGTCCGGAGAAGATTGGAAAGCCTATTCCTATGTATGGAATGAAGATGATTCTGACGCTTTTTATAATCCAGTGGGTGATATTTTAAACGCTGCTTTTGTTGATAAAAAGGGTTTGGCAAAGTCTGTGGATTATGCCGTTCCAAATAAAAATCAATGTAAAAGTTGTCATAATCGCGATAATATCATTAAGCCTTTAGGTCCTATCGTTCAGAATCTGGATAAAGACGTCATTTATCCAGATGGGAAAATGAATCAGGTCACAAAATGGCAATCAGTAGGTTATTTGGCAAAAGATTACACTAAAAAATCAAATCATAAACCCTTAGCTGATTGGCAGGATAAATCTAAATCGTTGGAAGAAAGATCTTTAGCTTATCTACAGGTCAATTGTGGACATTGTCATAGAGAAAATGGTAGCGCTCATACGACCGGTTTGTTTTTGTTGACTACTATGGAAGATAGGAAGAAATTGGGGATTTGTAAAACACCAGTGGCAGCTGGGAAAGGAGCGGGAAATTTAAAATTTGATATTCAACCGGGTCAACCTGAAGCTTCTATACTTTTATATAGGATGAAAAGTGAAGATCCTGGCGTTATGATGCCAGAACTAGGAAGAATGATAAAACATGAGGAGGGTATTCAGTTAATCAGCGACTGGATTGCCTCTATGCCAAATAACTGTGAAAAGGCTTTACAACCTGAGTTATGAACGAGTTAAAAAAGGTATTGATTCAACAAATTTTGGAAACTCAAGACGAAGGATTATTGAAAATGATGTTGGATATTCTGAAATTGAATGATGAACAGCTAGGGTATCATAATACAATGGAATCTACCTTTTTTAGCCCCGGCAATGGTGGAGATTCAGACATTCAAGAAAGTATTGATTCCTTTTTCAATCCTCAATATTCAAATAACGATAATTATTAATATGTACGAATATAAGTTTATAAGAATCAGGACAAGTATTTGGAGTGGTTTACCCAAACAGGATTATCGAAAGGTTGTCCAAGCTGAAACCAAGGAGGGCTGGAGATTAATTCAGATTTTAACTCCAACCGGTATTTCCATGTTACCTAGTTTTTATGAATTGATATTTGAACGCCTCAAAGCTGAATTTGTATGAAAAATATCTTTATTCTATCAAGTTTTTTATTATTATCGAGTGCTATTACAGGCCAAAATTTCGAAATATTAAGCCTCAAAGAGCAGGCAGAAGTCAGAGATTCGTGGTTGAAAGAACGTTTTAAACAAGTTACTCCCTCTCTGATGAGGAGAGAAGGGATTGATATGTGGTTGGTCATTTCAAGGGAATATAATGAGGATCCTGTTATGAAAACCATGCTGCCAGCCACCTGGCTTTCTGCCAGAAGAACTACTATGTTGGTTATGTATGATAATGGCAGAGAAATAGAAACGTATTCCGTCGCCAGGTATGATGTCGGTGAAATTTTTAAAAAATCATGGGATCCAGAAAAACAGCCCGATCAATGGAAAAGGTTAGCCGAAATTATTATAGAAAAAAATCCCAGGAAAATAGCTATAAATAAGTCAGCCAACTTTGGTCATGCAGATGGTATTTCTTCATTTCATCATGATAAATTGATGGAATCAATTCCTGCGAATTTTAAAAGTAGGGTAGTGTCGGCAGAAAAATTAGCTGTTGGCTGGCTGGAAAAACGAATTCCGGAGGAAATGGCAGCTTACCGCCACATCATGCGTATTGCTCATGAAATTATTGCGCAAGGTTTTTCGGAGGAAGTAATTACGCCAGGTGTTACTAAAACAGAAGACGTCGTATGGTGGTATCGTGAGAAAATTTCTTCCCTGGGTCTCTCCGCCTGGTTTCACCCAACCGTAGATGTTCAACGAGGAGAAGTTGATTCAAATGAGGCACAACGAGAATTTTCAAGAAGGCCTGATAACTCTATTATTCAACCGGGCGATCTGGTACATGTCGATTTTGGTATTTCCTATTTGGGATTACACACTGATACACAAGAGAATGCTTATATCTGTCGTATTGGAGAGCACGATGCACCACCTTATTTAAAAGAAGCCTTTGATCAGGGACTTAAATTAATGGATTTTTTAACCGATGCCTTTCAGGATGGTAAAACGGGGAATGAAGTGTTGAAAGAAGCTTTAACAAAAGCCGTAGCCGCTGGGTTGAAGCCTTCTATTTATAGTCATCCCATTGGTTTTCATGGACATGGCGCGGGTCCAACCATAGGGCTTTGGGATCAGCAGGGTGGGGTACCAATAACAGGCGATTATCAGATTACTCCTGGAACCGCCTATTCCATTGAATTAAATACACGTGTTTTTATACCTGAATGGAATAAGGAAATAAGAATGATGATGGAGGAAGATGCTTATTTCGATGGGAAAAAGGTTTCTTACATAGACGGTCGCCAGGTAAATTATTTTCTTATTCCAAGGCCTAAAAATACCTGGAAATAAATAAAAATGTTCACAAAAACCTGGCATTTATATAAGGATGCCTTTTCAGGTATTAACAAAGAGGTTTGGCTGCTTGCGTTGGTTTCACTTATCAATAGAAGTGGGACCATGGTCGTTCCCTTCCTCACCATTTATCTGAAAAGTAAAATGGGTTTCTCCTATCTGGAAATTGGCATTATAATGAGTGTATTCGGTGTGGGTTCCTTAATAGGGACTTATTCGGGTGGGAAATTAACCGATAAAATTGGATTTTATCCAGTGCTTTTTTGGTCCCTTTTTCTGGGTGGTCTGTCGTTTATACTTCTTGGATTCCTAACCTCTTTTCTGGCTTGGTGTATTGCAATCACTATTTTAGGGATGGTGGGGGAGGCGTTCAGGCCCGCCATTTACACTGGATTAGCTTCCTATTCGGAGGGAACGTATCAAACAAGAGGTACTTCTCTCATTCGATTAGCGGTAAATCTGGGTATTTCAGTAGGTCCAGCGATAGGTGGATTTATTGCTTACAACATAGGATTTGCTGGCTTGTTTTGGGCAGATGGCCTTACTTGTATTGCCGCAGCTATCTTTATGCGGATTTTTATTCCATACAAAACGAATAAGACATCGAATCCTGTGGAAAATGTACCAGTCTTAGGATTATCTGCTTACAAAGATGTCAATTTTTTAATTTTTATTGGTTTCCTCGTTTTTACATCCTTAGGATTTATGCAATTTTTTCTGCTCATCCCCATGTATTATAAAGAGCATTTCATGCTTAATGAAAGTCAAATAGGGCTTCTTTTAGCGTTGAATGGAATGATGATTGTACTTTTTGAAATGCCACTGGTACATAAACTGGAAAATAAAATACCAAAATTATTACTTATTGCCTTAGGATCTGGCTTCCTTGGTTTATCTTTTCTCCTATTAATTCCCGGCTTTACAGGTTGGTGGGTTGCCGTTATTTCCCTGGTTATACTCACATTAGGGGAAATTTTTAATATGCCTTTTGCAAATTCCTTCGCAATGAATCAGGCGTCGGAAGGTCGAAGAGGGCAATATATGGCGTTATATGCAATGGCTTATTCTGTGGCTCATATCATTGCGCCGGGTTTAGGTTCCTTCTTTATTGAAAACTATGGATATTCAAGTTTATGGGCCTTAAATGGCTTTTTGTGCCTTGGTTCTATGGTAGGATTTTATTTTATGCAAAGACATCCACGTTTGAAATACATTTGATATGCTTGCCGACATTGGAAGTGACATAGAAAGGGCAAAAAACCATTTGATTGCCAACGAAATTATTGGTTTACCTACTGAAACAGTTTACGGATTAGCTGGAAACGGATTAAAGGCTGAGGTGGTGGCTAAAATTTTTGCCGTTAAAAACAGGCCTTTTTTTGATCCGCTGATATTACATATTGGTGATTATTCCCAACTAACTTCTCTGACTACAGAAGTACCTGAGCCTTTGAATGACTTAGTGAAAGCATTTTGGCCGGGGCCTCTTACTATTTTAGTACCCAAAAGGGTTAATATTCCGGATATTGTGACCTCCGGTTTACCCAGGGTAGCCGTAAGAATGCCCAATCACCCGCTTACCCTAGCTCTGCTTAATACTATCCCGTTTCCATTGGCGGCACCCAGTGCGAATCCATTTGGGTATATTAGCCCAACTACGCCTGAACACGTCGTTAAACAACTTGGAGTGAAAATACCCTTTGTTTTAGATGGCGGAAGATGTCAGATTGGCATAGAAAGTACCATTGTTGGCATGGAGATGGATGATTTAGTCATTTACCGTCTTGGAGGACTGAGTTTGGAAAATATTCGTTCCGTGTATAAAGGAAAAATTAAAATGAATGTATCATCTTCGAATCCTGAGTCACCGGGTATGATTTTAAGCCATTATGCGCCTAAAAAATCTCTGTTTTTAGGCGATAAAGAAAGCTTGCTTTCAATGGGGCAGCATAAGAACGCTGCCGTGTTGTGTTTTAAAGAAAAGTGGTCTGAAATAGATATTACTAATCAATGGGTTTTGTCAGAATCAGCTGATTATGAAGAATCTGCACACAGATTATTCTCCTTTTTAAGGGAAATGGACGAAGCGGATATCACTCATATTTTAGCAGAAAAATTGCCCGACGAAGGTCTTGGGATTGCTATTAATGATAGATTATATAGGGCATCTCAAAAATAGATGGTGCTTTTTAAACCCGAATGGCTTTTTTTTCGTTCTTAGATTATTAATTTTTAAAAACTCAAATTTTACAAAATGCGTAAAAATAATTTCATTTTGTCAGCAATCTTATCTGCTGCAATTTTTTGCCTTCCTTCTTTTCTTTCAGCACAGGCTAAACCTTCAAGCCCTGAATTATCTTCCTCTGCGAAGGTGGGTTCTACTGAGATTTCTATGAAATGGGGAGCTCCTTCAGTTAAAGGAAGAGCTATTTGGGGTGAATTAGTTCCTTATGACAAAATCTGGCGTACTGGTGCTAATAATGCTACCACTTTTACTGCTTCTAAAGACGTAAAAATTAATGGTAAAGCATTAGCTGCTGGTACTTATTCAGTTTTTACAATTCCTGGTAAAACAGAATGGACTTTGATTTTCAATAAGAAAGCAGAGCAGTGGGGCGCTTATGACTACAAGGATTCTGACGATGCGCTTAGAGTTACTGTCACCCCTAAAATGGTTGCAGATGTAACAGAACAGTTAACATTTACTGTAAATAAAAATGGTAAAGTTTCTTTCCAATGGGAAAAATTAACTTTTGATTTTACCGTTTCTTCTGCTAAATAATTAGGTTTATACCAGTTTAAAAAAAATAAGCGCTTGACATTAATTGTTTTGCGCTTATTTTTTTTGAATATTATGTTTACATTAGCTCCCAATTTGAAACTACTTATTACTTGTGATGAAAAAAGTTACTCCTCGATTCTTTACCCTAATTTGTTTATTATCCTTTTTTATTCAAGGTTGTCATAACAAGGAGGCTATCTTAAATAATCTCTCTCATAGATGGCTATTAGATAAAGGTTTTAGAAATGAAAAAGAAACTGATTCTCTTGCCGGTTTATACTTTGATTTTAATACCTCAGGAGAGGTAACAACTAATTTGAATGGTCAGGACGAAAGATTGACCTATAAATTAGATGGGGAAGATATTATAGAAATAGCCGGGACGGAGGGTGTATTTTTAAACATAATAGAACTATCAGAGACAAAACTTGTACTTCAAACTGATATTCAAGGTTATACGTTTAAGTTTGTGTTGCTAAAAGATAAATGATTTATTTTTCCAAAGTTATGGATTGTTTTTTAATATAATACTTTTGATTATTATTTCCGCGTGATCCCTTGTATTTTCTATGAATAGCTTACTGGTTTCCATACCGCCGCACACTACCCCTGCAATATAAACTCCTTTCAAGTTGGTCTCTAAGGTTGTTTCGTCAAAAGATGGCTTACAATGTATCTGGTTTTCAAATGTAAGTCCCAAATGAGCCAAAAAATCAATGTTTGGTTGGTAGCCTGTCAATGCAAGCACCCAATCATTGTCCAGGGAAATAGTTTCCTTGTCGGTTTTAATCAGCACCTTACCTGGTAAAATTTCGAGGACTTCACTATTGAAATATGCGGTAATACTGCCTTCCTTTATCCGGTTTTCTATATTGGGTTTTATCCAATATTTAACTCTTGGACTTATTTCATTGCCTCTGATGACCATAGTCACCTCCCCTCCTTTTTGCCATATTTCCAAGGCGGCGTCGCAGGCAGAATTTGCAGCACCAATAATAACGACTTTTTGATGGATGTAGCGGTGGGGATCATCATAATAATGCCTCACCTTAGGCAGCTCCTCACCGGGAATGTTCAGAAGGACAGGTTTGTCATAAAATCCAGTGGCAACCACTATGTTTTTACAATCATATTCGTCTTTAGTAGTTTTGACTTTATATTTAAGGTTAGCATTAGGATTATCAGTTGGAAAAATATCCTGTACAGCTTCATAAGTATGATAATTCAATTGAAAATGTTGAATCAACCTTCGGTAATATTCTAAAGATTCTTGTCTTGTCGGTTTATCATTATGGGAAACAAAGGGGATTTGACCTATTTCCAATAATCTGGAGGTGGAGAAAAAAGTCATATTAACGGGAAAATGAAATAATGAATTGGTGATGACACCTTTTTCTAAAATAAGGGCTGATAAATTTGCCTTTCCAGCTTCTATCGCGCAATTAATTCCAGTCGGACCTCCCCCGATAATTATTATATCCCAAATCTTTTTCAACGCCATTAATTTTTGTCAAATATAAAGATTTAGAAAAGAGAAAACGTCAATTTAAATATCTTTGCCTTCAAATAGTTTTCTAATGCACACCCTCGATGAACTTCAGTCACTTTACGCGACCTATTTAATTGAAAACAGCTACAAACAAACACCCATTTCGCTGTATGAACCTGTAAATTATATTTTAAGTCTCGGTGGAAAACGGCTCAGACCTTTATTTTCACTGATGGCTTTTGAGTTATATGACCATAAAATAGACAAAGCTCTTTGTATCGCTCATGCGGTAGAGGTTTTTCATAATTTTACTTTGGTTCATGACGATATTATGGATCAAGCTGAAATGAGGAGGGGAAAGCTAACGGTTCATTCTAAATATGGAGTGAATACTGGTATTCTTTCGGGAGATGTGATGTTGATTCTTGCCTACGAATCATTGCTCCGCTTTAAAGTTCCCGGCAGTATTCCCAGTCTGGTTCACATTTTCAACCAATTTGCCAGGGAGGTTTGTGAAGGTCAGGAAATGGATATGTTATTTGAATCATCGTCGGAAGTAACGCTTG
>Ga0315902_10003330_pt1 | contig 24166 bp, 15 predicted proteins | sample LakEriMetagenome_9_FD_203523 | JGI IMG/M metagenome (GOLD analysis project Ga0315902, IMG submission 203523) | Freshwater fungal communities from buoy surface, Lake Erie, Ohio, United States - Buoy 12 MA117 | ecosystem: Environmental > Aquatic > Freshwater > Lake > Lake biofilm | place: USA... | reverse complement strand
CTCGAGGACGACGCTCCCATCGGCATGCCGCCGGGCATGCGCGTCGAGCAGCGCGGCTGCGGCGCTCTCGAGCGCTGCCGCCACACCGGCCGCCTGGAGGCCCAGCCGCATGAGCGCGTCGATCGCGCCGGGATAGGGGCCGTGGGTCGCGGCGGCGAGGAGCTCGTGCCGGAGGAAATTGCGGGCATACCGCGGATCGGTATTCGTGGCATCCTCACGCCACGCCTCTCCCTCGGCTTCGAGGAAAGCGCGGCCCAACGCCCGAGGCAGCGTGAGCATCGGTCGCATGAGGGCGACGCCGTCGGCGAGGGTACGGCTCGGCCGCATGCCGGCGAGCCCCGCGACCCCGGTGCCGCGCAGGGCACGATGCAGGATCGTCTCGGCCTGGTCGTCCGCCGTGTGGCCCACCACGACGTGCCGGGCAGCGTGCGCATGCGCGACACTCGCGAAGAAGTCGTACCGCAGCCGCCGCGCCCGTGCCTCGACCCCTTCCCCACGGCCCTCGGAATCGTCGCGCACGGCGAGCGGCCGCGACTCGCACCGCACACCGAGCCGGCCGGCAAGGGCTGAGACGAACTTCCGATCCTCGTCGGCCTCCGGCCGCAGGTCGTGGCAGACATGGGCGATCACGAGCCGCGCGTCGGGCGGTGCCAGCCGTGTGAGCCCCACGAGCAGCGCCACGCTGTCGGCGCCTCCCGAGACGGCCACCACGACCGGGGCCTGCCACAACCCCGTACGGGGCAGAGCGGCCGACAGGGACGTGAGAAATGGATGCACCGTGCGACTCCCCCGCCAAGAATACCCGGTTTCGACGCCCGTTTTGCGGATCGCAAGCGGCATTGAGCCGATGCGGCCGCCCCGACTACCCTCCCCGCCCCGGCCCAGCCCTCTCCACGGCCCGCCGGCAGCCACTCACGCGAGGGAAGAACGCATGCCCAGCCACACCGTCCGTTCCACCCGCCCGCTCCTTCTGCTTGCCCTGGCGACACTCGTCGCCTGCTCCGGCTGCTCGACGCTGCTCACCGCGGCCTATGTGCTCATGCCAGAGGACACGCCCGCCGAGTTCAAGGGGCTCAAGGGGAAACACGTGGCCGTGGTCTGCAAGCCGATCGTGGAGCTCGAATACGCCGACGCCGGCTCGTCGCGCGAACTCGCCGTCACCGTCGGCTCACTCATCCAGCAGCACGTGCGCAAGTCGCGGATCATCGATCAGCAGGAAGTGGCCCGCTGGATCGACGAGCACGCCTGGGTCGACTACCCCACCGTCGGCAAGGCCCTCGATGCCGACATGGTGGTGGGCATCGACCTCGAGGAGTTCCGGCTCCACGAAGGCATGACCCTCTACCGGGGCCGGGCGTCTGCCCACGTGCGCGTGTTCGACGTGGCCGCCGGCAAGGTCGTGTTCGAGAAGCGGTTCGCCGACTTTCAGTATCCGGCCGACGGCGCGATCCCCACGAGCGACCGCACGGAGCCACAGTTCCGCGCGATGTTTCTCCAGATCCTCGCCGGCCGCATCGCCCGCAGCTTCCACGCCTACGACAGCCGCACGAGCTTCGCCGAAGACAATCTGACCTTCTAGCTTCACGCGAAACATCGGCATCCTGCCGCCCGACAGGGACGCGATGGCGCAGCTGCTACCCGGGTTTGCGCTCGACGCGGATGGCATCGAGGTCATGAAGCCAGGCCGAAAGGATCGCCAGTTCCTGCCGCGGGACGATTTCCGCGGCGACGAGCTCACGGTATGCCTCGGAGAGCTTACTCGGAATATCCGGGCAATCAGCGATGGCGCGGGCCACGATCTCCACCACCTTCTCGCCATGCACGTACATCGGGATCTCGTCCTCGAAATCCTTCTGCAGGTCGTGCGGATTGCGCTCCTGGTCCACGGTCGCGTTCGTGAAGCCCAGTCGATATCCCTCCGACCACATGATCGGCTGCGCCACCAGCCCCCGGAGGATGTCCGTAAAGCGAAAGCTCACGCAAGCGGGAAGATAGAGGAGCGGAAAGAGTTCTCTGCGCCAGGCGGTGTTCTGGCTGTTGAAGGGCGACACGACGCCTTCCGCCAACGCGACTGGTGCCCGTGCTGCGAACGACACCGGCTCCCGATGCGTGAGCCGGTAAATCGCGTCGACATCCGGGTCGCCATCGGCCAGGCCCTGCCACACGCCCACGCGGCTGGTTCGCGTCGAGTGGTCGACGTCGACCGGACGGCAGTCGTCGATCAGCCGCAGTGGCAGACCCCGCGGCCAGATCCGGCCGGACGTGAACAAGCGGTAGATATTCACGAACCCGGCAGGCCCTGTGACGACGTCGCAGGCGATCTCGAAGTCCGGAAACGTCCACTCCGCCTTGGGGATGTTGTCGTCGTCGGTATCGACGATGACATCGACGTCGCGCATGGCAGCCAGCAGATATCCGACCATCTTCCGCGTGTAGTGGTTGCGGGGGAGAAACTCGACGATTCGGAAAGCGAGCGATTCCTGTTGCGGCAGGCCGACGAACACCGTTCCCGGGCAGTGCCACTCTCCGGGCGTTTTCGCATCGCCCACCACGAGCACGTTTCCAGGCGACCTGCGGGCGTACGCCGCGACGGCCGCCGTGGGAGGATTTATCGAGGTGATGACGATGCAGTGCCCCATGGAGCTGTGTCCCATTGCGACAGTTTGATCGGGTGTAGGTAGAGATGCTGATCTGGAAACTCATCCAGCAGTCGCCGGAGCGACCCTCCGTAGCGGTCGAGGATCGCACGGTCCTCGGCCGTCCAGAGAGCCCGGCCCTGATAGGGGAGTGCCTGCTCCGTCACAATCTCATCGGCCACCAGCACGAGCGCCGTGGGGATCGCCAGTTCCACGAATAACCGCCCCACGGCGAACAAGCCGCAGAGGTGCGCGAACGGCCTGATGCACCGCCGGCTGACCACGAAGATGTCGGAGTAGCCGCCGACAAGAGGATAGCGCATGGCATACCGCACCCTGCGTTCGGCGTCGGTGGCGGGCTGCCTATTCATGACCTGGAAATACGTGAGCGGCTCGGCCGTCAGCCCGAAGCGGGCGAAGCGGGCGGCGGCCGTGGATGCATCGGGCAACAATCCGACGATCTGGGCACCCAGAACGTTGGGATTCCAGCGGGCAGCCTCGGTCGCCCGGGGCCAATACTCCGTGAGTCTGTGAAGCTCGACGAATCCGGGCAGAAAGCAGGCCTCGGGACCCAGCCGCAGTCGCTCCCGATAGGTGTCCTCGGAGATGTCGGGCCTCAACAGGAGATCGTCCGCCACGAACAGGTAATGGTCGAATGCATCGTCGACGATGCGGGAGACCGCCTGGCTGACATACCCCTGAAAACAACGGCTATTTTCGTAGACCGGCACGACATGCGACGCCGACCCCGTGAAGAAGGGGGCGAGGTGCCGGATGTGACGAAACCGGCTGCCGTATAGCCTGTCGAGCGTGGCGATGTTCGCGTAATGTGGATGATTGTGAATGATCACCAACACAACGCTGCCCATGGACGACCTCTCGCCTGCCGGAACCATGCTGCGACGTCGTGCAATCAGAGCCGCTTGGGATCGCGCTTCAGCTTCGGGGGGCCGAGCATCTTTTTCTTGTCGTCGGCCCGGGCGTTCGGCATGTTCGGATTGTTGTTGCCCTGCATGCCCTTCTCGCCGTTGACGTCGGTGAACGTTTCGGTCCACTCGTAGCCCAGCGGCATGCGCAGCTCCTCGGCGGCGAGCAGCGCCCAGGGCGTGCCGGGATGGTCGTTCACAACACGGTTCAGCAGTTCATCGGCCTGCTTGGCCAGTTTCTCGGTGGCCGACCCGACCTTCACCACGTCGCTCGGCACGAGCTTCCAGGTGTCGCTCTTGGGATTCTTGAACGTCATGCCCAGCGACGCCTGGGCGAGCATCAGGTTGTAGGCATCGGTGCGCACCTTGACGGCGAGCACTCGGCCGAGGGCCAGATCGTATCCGGCCTGCCACCGCTTCTCCCGAATCCGTTCCCGGTCAGACAGGCCGCCCTTGAGGAGTTCGTAGAGGGCGTCGATCTTCGGCTGGAGCCGTGCCGCGGCTTTCTGGGCATCCCCGAGCAGGTTCTTCAGGGCACCTTCGTCCTTCCGCGGAAACGTCATCTCCGGCGACTCCATCGGCTCGAGCGCCGACTTTCGGGCCGCCTCCACGAGCACCTGCTTGGCACGATTCTCGGCGAGCTCCTGCTTGAGCTTGGCCTGCGAGACATAGTCGGGCTGGTAGGCACGCATCACGTCGGCGTCGAAGAAATAGCGAAGTTGCGCGGCCATCGGCGCGGTCATCTCGTTGGTCACCCGCCCCCGTGCACCGCTGTTGGCATGCACGCGGAAGTAGATGCCGCCGGTGTCGGCGCAGATCTTCGACAGGCTGAAGGGGCCGAAGCCCGAGTCGATCGCGTCGTCGGCAAAGCGACCGGACCGCACGCGGACGACCTCCGGATAGAGCGTCTCGGGCCCCTGCTCGATCACGACCCACTGCTCGTCCTGCTCGTACTTGGGGTCGAACTCGACGTACTTCATCCGCACCTCGGCGAGGCCGAACGGCGCCGGCACCCCCACGACGTACACGGGAATGCCGAGGCCAACGCAATACTTCGTGGTGTCGTCGGCCTTGTCCTGATCGTTCCCCACCTCGTCGGTGAAGACGACGATCATCACGTTCTTTTTCGGGAGCGACGTGCGGAAAATGCGGGCCGCCTCGGCCGTGCGGCGGATCGCGGTGAACGTGTTTTCCGATCCACTCGGATCGACGGGGATCGACTCGATCGCCTTCACGACTTCCTCGACCTCGTCGGTGGGCTTGGGTGTGACGAGCGACACGCTCTCTCCGAATGCCACCACCATGTTCGTGAGGTCGGGGCGGCGGGCCGACGAGCGGTTGGCACCGAGCTCGTCGAACACGCGGTCGAGACGATCGGCGATCTGCCGCCGCTGGGCCGACAGGCTCACCGACTGGTCAAACACCCAGCACACGACGGTCGGCCGCTGGGCGAGCGCGGCGGCGATCTCGGCGGTAAGATGATCGACGGCTCCGGCGGCACCCGTCGTGCCGACGCCGACGGCCCCCTTCACCGTCACCGTGGTGTCGATCTCCTGTGCCGTGGGCAGGTCGTCGACCACCTGCAGGGTGAGGTCGCTCGCGAGGTCGGGCTCGGCCTCGACCGACACCACGGAGATCTCCGAGAGGGTCGGCGCGAGCGCCTGGGCCACGGAGTCGCTCTGGTCGCTCTCGGCGCCTTCCGTCTCCTGCCGTTCGTCGGAGACGGTGATCTCCTGCGGCACGAGCTGCACCTCTTCCTCGGCGGCGAGCGGGGCCTCGATGACGGTCACGTTGCGAACCGCCTTCGGCGGCTCAGCGAGGCCGGCGAGCGCTAGCCCCAGGAGCACGACCACATGGATCGCGAGACTCATGGCCCAGGCCGGTGCGTCGCCATCGAGCGGACCGTCCTCCTCGGCGAAGACGTCGGCCCACCACGCCTGTGCTCGCTGCATCAGATTCATAGGCGGGGGTGACACCCGGGAGGCTGCGGGCCGTGGGAGGCAAGGCTGCTCCGGCCCTGCCCCGACCCCAAACAATGGATTCGCTGGTTAAAGTGTACCTTATTCCCGGTCCCGTTGGCCCGGCCTGGAACTGGCTGGAGCCGGCTTCCGCCCCCTGGAACGCTTGCATGCCCCCGCTTTTCATGCCCCCACTCCCCGTGGTCATTCTTGCCGGCCAATCAGGGTTGATGCGACTCGTAATTACGACATCACTCGCCTGCCTCTTGGCGGCCGGCAGCGGATCAGCGACCCCCGCTCGTGCCGCGGCCGATGGCCAGCGGTTCGATCTCGAGACCTCCGACGGAGTCACCCTGGCGACCTGGCTCTATGAGCCACCGGAAGACGCGAAGACTCTGGCGACCGTGATCCTCGTGCATGACTTCGAAGGCTCGCACGAGACGGTCGAGCCGCTCGCCGTCGCTCTCCGGGACGCCGGCTGCACCGTGGCTGTGCCCGACCTGCGCGGCCACGGCGCGAGCAAGAACCGGGCGCAGCCAGGGGGCCGCGACGACACGCTCGACATCCGTCAGATGCGCAAGCCCGATCTCGAACTCATCGCGGCCGGTGCAGGCGGCAGGCTGCGCGAGCAGTCGGCGGTGCGTGGCGATCTCGAGACGGTGCACGCATTCCTCGCCTCCCGGAGCGGTTCACCTCCCGACACGCTCGTGGTCGTCGGATGCGGAGCCGGGGCCACGCTCGCGACGCTCTGGACGGCTGCCGACTGGGCATGGCCTCCGCTCGCGAGTGGCCCGCAGGGGCAGCACGTGCAGGCACTCGTGCTCGTGAGCCCGTCGTGGACCGCGAAGGGTGTGTCGCTCCAGCCCGCGCTCGGCACCGACGCCGTCAAACAGGAGATTCCCGTGATGGTGCTCGCCGGCACCCACGACCGCGATGCGATCCGCCTCTTCGACCAGCTCAAACGTCAGCGGCCGAAGGCATGGTTCGACCAACGGGCCGGGGTGGAATTCACGAAGGCCAAGGATGTTGAAAAGCCCGGCGAGGCCACGCTTTTTTTGATGCAGCTCGACACGCCGCTCACGGCCGACAAACTCGCGGCCGAAGCCGACGCCGCCGCCCGCATCAAGACCTTCTTCTCGCTCGTGCTTGACGCCGACCGCTGAGCCACCCTCAGGGCAGCCTGAGTTCCATCCCCGCCACGACCAGCTGGGGATTGCGAAGCAGGTCGCGATTGGCTTCGAAGAGCCGCGGCGCCATCGAACGATCGCCGTAGAACCGCTGCGCGAGGCTCTCGAGCGTCTCGCCCGGACCGACCCGCACCTTCGCAGGCCGACGGCCCGGCTCGATCACCTGCCCCGCCAGCGGATTCTGCTGCACGGCCGGCACGCTCCAGGCCGGCGGAATCCGCAGCTCCATGCCGATCGGCAGCACGTTCGGGTCGGCGAGCCGGTCGCGGTTGACCGACCAGATCGCCTGGGCTCCCCCAGCGTGCCCGTAGAGTCTGATCGCGATGCTCGTGAGATCGTCCCCGTCGCGGACGACGTAGGTCGAGGTATCGCCCTGCGGCAGGCTCGCCGCTCCCCGGGCGAGCGCCGCATTCGATCCATTGGCAGACCAGGCCACGGCCAGCGGCGGCGGCGCGTCGGCGTCGAGCAGAGGCGGTGGCGGCACGTCGAGCGTGGACCGATAGGCCACGTCGATCGCCGGAGTCGACCGCGCGAGATCCATGGCCACCGGCGGCAGGGCGCCAGGGGGCGTCGGCGGGCGATAGTCACCGCGCGGCACGAAGGGGGCCGAGGGAGCGGCCTGCTGTTCGTGGGAAAGCGGCTCGGGCCACGCGGGCGGTGGCCCGGCATTTTCCGGCTGCACCGGGGCAAAGGTGGCCGGCGTCATCGCAGGCTGGGCCGCCTGCTGCACCCAGGCCACCGTCTCCGGAGGCGGTGCCAGGGCGGCCCGCCGCCCGTGGGCGGCCACCAGGCTCGCGGCATAGGGGCCCGCCACGATCACGCCGGCGACGAGCATCGCCAGCCCGACCACGAATCGGACCGTCTGCACAACCTTCGACATGAGCGTCCTTCCCACAACGGGGCCACGCTCAACTATGCCCCCGATCGGGCTCCCGGATGGCGGCTCCGGGCCTCACCTGCCCTCGGAATACCTGCTTCGGGCCCGCAGCCTGCATACAGCCGGCAGAGTCTGCCAGGCGGTTTGCCCGCGGCCGGCCTCCCACGGACACCGGCTCAAGCCGCCCGGGCCGCGGCCGGGGCCGGCTCGCCGAGGCCGAAGCGATGCTGCAGCCAGAGCACGATCGGTGAAGCGATGTAGATCGTGCTGTAACTGCCGGTGATGATGCCCACGAGCATCGCGAAGGCGAAGGCATGGATGCCCTGTCCACCGAATGCGTAGAGGATGAGCGTGGCCAGGAAGGCCGTGCCCGAGGTGAGGATCGTGCGGCTCAAGGTCTGGTTCACGGCCTTGTCGACCATCGCCGCGGTCACGTAGCGGGCTTTGCCGCGGAGTTCACGCAGCCGATCGAAGATCACGATCGTGTCGTTGATCGAGAAGCCCACGATCGTGAGCAATGCCGCCACCACGTCGAGGCTGATCTTGAAGTCGTCGACGAGGGCCCAGCCCATGAAGGGCGCCACGAACTTGCTGAGTGCAAGGCAGGCCACCGTCACGAGCACGTCGTGGGCGAGGGCCACCACGGCCGCGAGGCCGAAGGCGACGTTCTGAAACCGCAGCCACACGTAGAGCACGATCATCAGCAGGCTCGCGAGCAGGGCGTAGACCGCGGTCACCTTCGTGTTGCCCGCGACCTTGCCACCGATCGTGTTCGCCGAGAGATACACAGGCGTGTCGTTGAGCTTGTTCGCCACGCGCTGGAGCACCTTGCGGGCCGCGTCGGGATCGAGCGACGTCGACAGCGCCCAGTTGCGATAGGGCTTGAGGCGGCTCGTCATCCCTTCGGCCTCCAGCTCGAACGGGGCGTCTGCCTGCCCCTCCGCCTCGCAGGCGGCCTGGATGGTCGACCTCAGCGTGAGCAGGTTGATCTTCTCTGGAAAGTCGAGCGCCGCCACCGTCGTCAGGCCGCCTGCCTCCGGCTTCGCCGGGCTGCCATCAGCAGACTTCTCGGCCTTGGCCGTCGAGGTCACCTCGCCGAAGCCCATCGAGTAGGTCTGCAGCCGGCCAGGAAACGCCTCGCGCAGGGCTCGCTCCACGGCATCGTCGTCCCGAAGCGAGGTGTCGATCTTGTAGCGCAGCCCGGGAGCGGAGTCGGCAGTGGTCACCGAGCTCACCGCGGCATCGGGCAGAGCCGACACTGCCGTGCGCACGTCGGCGATGTCGAGTGCCTGGTCGGGCTTGAAGGCCACCTGCACGCTCGTGCCACCGGTGAAATCGATGTCGAAGAGCCCTTGGCCACGCTGCTGGGCCGCGGCGAGCCCGAGCAGAATGAAGAGCGTCGAGCCGATGATCGCCGGCACCATCCACTTCACGAACTGGAAGTTCGGCTGGCCGAAGAGCCGCGCCATCGAGAGCGTGGTGATCCAGCGGTTGCGCTCGGCGAGGTCGAAAATCACCCGCGAGCAGAATACGGCCGTAAAGAGGTTCAACGACAGGCCCAGCACGAGCGTCACGGCGAAGCCCTTGAGCTGGTCGGTGCCGATGGCGAACAGCACGATGCCGGTGATCAGCGTCGTGAGGTTGGAGTCGACGATCGTGGAGAAGGCTCGCTGGAAGCCGTTGCGAATTGCCGTCCGCACGCCAGCCCCACGGTCCATCTCCTCACGCATCCGCTCGTAGATGAGCACGTTGGCGTCGACCGCCATGCCGACGGAGAGCACGAGGCCGGCGAGGCCGGCGAGCGTGAAGGCCGCCTTGATCGAGATCATGAGCGCGAGCACGAGGATGATGTTGAGCAGCACCGCCAGGTCGGCCACGAAGCCCGAGAAGCGGTAGTAGGCGAGCATGAACGTGAGCACCACGATCGTCGCCAGGAGCATGGCCCGCGCACCGGAGCGGATCGTGTCGGCCCCGAGCTGCGGGCTGATCTTCTGTTCGCTGATCGGCTCGCTCTGGAGCGCCGCCGGCAGGCTGCCGGCATTGAGCACACCCACGAGGAAGTCGACGTCGGCCTGCTTGAAGCTGCCGGTGATCTGCCCGTCGCCCGAAATGGCGCTGCGGATCGTGGGGGCCGAGAGGAGCGTGTCGTCGAGCAGGATACCCAGACGGCTCGTGAGCCGATTGGCCGGGTCGGGGAGGTTTTGGCCGGTGAGCGTGCCGAAGAGGGCCGCCCCGGACGAATTGAACGAAAAATTCACGCACGGCTGGAGGTTGTTGTCGTAGCTCGATGCAGACCGCGAGAGATAGCCGCCCGTGACGTTGAACCGGTCGAGCACCACGAGCACTTCCACCCGGCCGTCGGGCATCGAGCGGGTGACGAGGCCCCGATCTTCGGCGGGGTTCATCTTCGCCGTATCGAGCTGCACCCAGCGGCCGATCGCCGATCCGCCGTCGAGCACGGTGGTGCCGGCGGCGGTGCTGCCGAGCTCGATCACCCGCTTGTGCCGCGGATCCTCTGGGTTGGCCGTGATCCGGAATTCGAGCACACCGGCGCTCGACACGATCCGCTTGATAAGGTCGACCTCGGCCTGATCGACGTCCGGCACGATCACTTCGAGCTGGTCGAGACCGTAGCGCCGCACGGTCACTTCCTTCTGTCCGCCCGGATTGACGCGCCGGCTGACGGCCGCCACGAGCTTGTCCATGTCGATCGGAGCGGCAGCCTCCGCATTCCCCTCTGCATCGACCACCTTCGCGGCCTGCTTGGCGGCGTCGATCTCGTAGACGAGGATCACGCCCCCCTTCAGATCGATGCCGAGCCGCGGCGGCCAGCCGAGCACCGTCACCGCGACGCCGGCCGTGAGGGCGACGAGCACCGCCGCCATGCGGCCCCACATGTCGCTCGCCCGCAGCTGCTTCGCGAGGAGCCAGGCGACGAGCGTCGGCACGGCGATCACGAGCAGCGTGAGCAGCCAGAGAAACCAGCCTTCGCGCCACACCGGCGGCAGCGTCGCCGCGGGGGCCGCGGCGGCTGCGGCCGTGCCGGTCGCCACGGCGACCGCGTCGGCCTGGGCGAAAAGAAAACTCGTGAATGCGTTGCTATCCATGGCGATGTTCGTCCTGTTCGAAAGCGGTGTCGTGCCGGGCGGGCGCCGGCGGCTTTAGCTCCCCGGCGTAGACGTTCCTTCCGTGTCGGAGAGCACCTTCGAGATGCTCGCCAGCGTCACGGTGAGCCGGACGTTCTCCGACTCGTCCACCTTGAGCGAAACCCTGTCGGCTGCACGGTCCACGTTGGCCACCGTGCCGTAGATGCCCGATGTCGTGAGCACGCGATCGTTTTTCTTGAGACCGGCGAGCAGATCCTGCAGCTTCTTCATCCGCTCCCGCTCGGGCTTGTAGAGCAGAAACCAGGCCGCCGCCAGCACCAGCACGAACGGCAGGTAGGAGACGAGGAGTTCGAGGGGATTGGGCTGTTGCTGCATGGTGATACCACGGGCTTCGTGGGGCAAACGAAGCCGCAAATGTATCGGCCACCGCGCGCCACGGACAAGGGCAGACCGGCTTCGGGCCGCGGAAGAACACTCACCGAACGCCGTGCCGAGGACGGTCACTCGCCGACGGTGGTAAACCTCGGCAGCAAGTCGGCCGCGACGGCCGCGAACGTCCCCGCCACGATCGCGGCCCGCAGCCGCGCCACGAGCCGCTGATAGAAGGTGAGATTGTGGATCGACGCCAGCACCGGCCCGAGCATCTCGCCGGCCATGAAGAGATGGCGGAGATAGCTGCGACTGTGGCGGCAGGCCAGGCAGGGGCAGCCCTCCTCGAGCGGCCGCTGGTCGGTGGCATGGCAGGCGTTTCGCAGCCGCACCTGCCCCGCAAAGGTGTAGACGAGCGAGTTGCGGCCGCAGCGGGTGGGCAGCACACAGTCGAACATGTCGATCCCGGCGGCCACGGCGTTCACGATGTCCTGCGGCTGCCCGACGCCCATCAGATAGCGGGGCTTATCGGCCGGCAGGTGCGGCGTGGTCGCCCGCAATGCCTCGCCCATCGCCTCTGGCCCTTCGCCGACCGACAGCCCGCCGACTGCGAACCCTTCGAAGGGGAGCGCCCGCAGCGCTTCGGCGCTCTCCTGACGCAGCTCGCCGTCGAGGCCACCCTGCACGATTCCAAACAGCGCCTGGTCGGAACGTGTGCGGGCGGCGAGGCAGCGCTCGGCCCAGCGGAGTGACCGCCGCATGGCGGCATCGACCCGGTCGCGCTCGGCCGGCAGCGCCACGACCTCGTCGAGCTGCATGGCCACGTCGGCCCCGAGCCGCTCCTGTATATGGATGGCCCGTTCCGGCGTGAGATCGATGGGCGAGCCGTCGATGTGCGAGCGAAAGAACGCCCCCTCCTCCGTCACCTTCACCTGCTTGGCGAGGCTGAACACCTGGAAGCCGCCGGAGTCGGTGAGCGTGGGCCCGTTCCAGCCCATGAACCGCGCGAGGCCCCCGCCCTCGGCCACGATCTCCTCGCCCGGCCGCAGGTGCAGGTGATACGTGTTGGCGAGGATCATCCCGGCGCCGGTCTCGGCCACCCGCCCGATATCGACCCCCTTCACGGTCGCGAGCGTGGCCACCGGCATGAACAGCGGCGTCGGCACGCTGCCGTGCCACGTCGCGAGCATGCCCGCCCGCGCCGCGCCGTCCGTCGCCTCGAGCGTGAGTCCAAACCCAGTCTGCATGCCGTAATCCTACCGGCCGGCAGCAGCGTCAGAAGATCCCGAGCGCCTCGAGCGAGTAGCGGACGATGAGGCCGGCGACCACCACGCTCACCATGCTCATGAGCTTCACGAGGATGTTGAGGCTCGGGCCGCTCGTGTCCTTGAAGGGATCGCCCACCGTGTCGCCCACGACCGCGGCCTTGTGGGCGTCGGTGCCCTTGCCGCCGTGCACGCCGCTCTCGATGTACTTCTTCGCGTTGTCCCAGGCGCCGCCTGCGTTGGCCATGAACACTGCCACGCAGAAGCCTGTCGTGAGGCCGCCCACGAGCAGCCCCATCACGCCGCCCACGCCGAGCAGGAGACCCGTGACGATCGGCACGAGCAGTGCCAGCATCGATGGCAGCACCATCTCCTTCTGGGCCGCCTTCGTGCTGATGGCAACCGGGGCGGCGTAGTCGGGCATCTCGGTGCCCTGCATGATGCCCGGCTTCTCGCGGAACTGCCGGCGGACCTCCTCCACCATGCCCTTCGCGGCTCGCCCCACGGCCTTCATCGTGAGCGCACAGAATACAAACGTGCTCATGGCCCCGATGAAGAGCCCCACGAGCGTCTTGGGGTTCATGAGCGTGACATCGTAATGCCGCATGTAGTCAGCCATCCGGGCCTTCTTCACCGCCACGATCCTGTTCGACTTCTCCAACTCATCGAGAGCGGCAGCCGACGGGGCGTTTTCCACGAGCATCTTCGAGCCGAGCTTGTCAAAGTCCGGAATCGCCTTGTCGTCGAGCACCATCCAGGTGGCGTTCTTGGCCGGCTCGGTGCCGAGCTGGACGGCGATGCCATTGGCGAGCTTCACCCACTGGCCCGCGGTGAGTTGCGTCCGCTTGCCGCCGATCGTGAGGTATTGGTCCGGCGTGCCTTCGATGTTCTCGGCCACGGCCTGGCCCCAGCGGTCGAATCCGATCCGCACTTCCTCGATGTAGGCGGCTAGCAGGGCAAGCGCCGTCAGCGCCGCCGAGCCGATCGCAAAGCCCTTGCCGGTGGCGGCCGTCGTGTTGCCGAGGGCGTCGAGGGCGTCGGTCCGCTCGCGAACCACATCGGCGAGGCCGGCCATCTGGGCGTTGCCGCCGGCATTGTCGGCGATCGGCCCGTAGGCGTCGGTGGCGAGCGTGATGCCGAGCGTGGAGAGCATGCCCACGGCCGCGATGCCCACGCCGTAAAGGCCGAGCGCGAAGGCGTTCGGATTGTCGAAGTCGAAGCCATTGGCAAAACCGAACGAGAGCAGCGTGGCCGCGCCGGTGATCAGCACGGGAGCCCAGGTCGAGAGCATGCCCTCGGCGATGCCGCCGATGATGATCGTGGCCGGGCCGGTGAGGGCCTGGTCGGCCAGTTCCTTCGTGGGGGCGAATTCGTTGCTCGTGGAGTACTCCGTCCACTTGCCGATCAGCCAGCCAGCCACGAGGCCCACGATCACGGAGATCGCGATGCCGAGATGGCTCCAGCCCATCATCAAGAAGGTGATCACGAACGTCGCACCGATGATCGCGATCGTGGAAAGATTGATTCCCTTGGCGAGGGCGGCAAGGAGCGCCTTCTGCGACGAATCCTCCTTCGTGCGCACCTGCCAGATGCCCCAGATCGAGAGCAGCGTGCCCACCGACGCAATCGCCATCGGCAGGAACAGGGCGGCCATCTGCATGCGATAATCACCCGGGAACGCCGCCACGCCGAGGGCCGCGGTGGCGAGGATCGAGCCGCAGTAGCTCTCGTAGAGGTCGGCGCCCATGCCGGCGACGTCTCCCACGTTGTCGCCCACGTTGTCTGCGATGGTGGCGGGGTTGCGGGCGTCGTCTTCCGGAATGCCGTGCTCCACCTTGCCTACGAGGTCGGCACCGACGTCGGCCGCCTTCGTGAAGATGCCGCCGCCCACGCGGGCGAAGAGGGCCTGCGAGCTCGCGCCCATGCCGAAGCAGAGCATCGTCACCGTGATCTCCTCGAGCGAGAGCGGCGTGAAGCCGAACAGCGGCACGAGCCAGTAGAGGATCGCGAACCAGAGCATGATGTCGAGGAGGCCGAGGCCGACGACCGTGAGCCCCATCACGGCGCCTGAGCGGAAGGCAACCTGCAGGCCGTCATTGAGCGACCGCTCGGCGCCGGCGGCAGTGCGGCTGCTGGCGAGCGTGGCCGTCTTCATGCCGAACCAGCCGGCGAGGCCGGAGAACAGGCCGCCCGAGATGAAAGCGAACGGCACCCACGCACTCTGCACCTTGAGCACGAAGGCGAGGATCAGGAGCAAGAGGAAGATCACGAGGAAGAAGCCAGCCACCACCTTGTATTGCTGCTTCAAGTAGGCATCGGCACCGGTCCGCACGTAGCCGGCGATGTCGATCATCTTCTGCGAGCCGGCGGGCTGGGCCTCCATCCACTTGAAAAACTGCCAGGCCTGGAAGAGCGCGAGCACGGAGCCTGCCGTGCCGACGAGCCACCAGAAACCGTAGGGGCCAAAGAACCAGGCCTGCGACGCGGCATCGGCGGCCTCGGAAGCCGAGGCCGTGGCGGCAGCCAGGAGAACGGAACACACAGCGGCACCGGCAGCGAGGAAACGATTCACGGTCGGAGAACTCCAAAGGAGGTGTGCGGGGAACGCAAAAGCCGGCCCATCGGCTTCGCAAGCGTGTGCGAAATCTACTTCCGCGAAAAAACGCGTGTCAAACCGCGGTTGCAGAGCACGGCTGAAGCACCTTCTTCCGGGCCCTGAGAGAAAACGCGCAGCGGCGTGACGCCGTCACCCCTGCCCGACCGGCACCTTGCCGATCGAGTGATACGTAAACCCACGGGCCCGCATCTCTGGGGGCGAATAGAGGTTGCGGCCGTCGAAGATCACCTTGGCCTTGAGCCGGCGGGCGACATCGTCGAAGTCGGGCCGCCGGAAATCGCCCCACTCCGTTACGATCGCGAGGCAGTCGGCCCCGTCGAGGGCGTCCATCACGCCCGCGGCGTACTCGATCCGATCGCCGTAGATCGCCCGCACATTATCCATCGCTTCGGGGTCGAACACCCGCACGCTCGCCCCGCCCGCGAGCATCCGCTCGATGAGGTCGATCGCCGGGGCATCGCGCACATCGTCGGTGCGCGGCTTGAAGGCGAGGCCCCACACGGCCACCTTCTTGCCCCGCAGGTTGCCCCCGAAGTGGGCCACGATCTTTTCGCCGAGCACTTTTTTCTGGGCGAGGTTCGTGTCGTGCACAGCGGCGAGAATTCGTGGGCTCACGCCCTTGTCGCGAGCCATGGCGGCGAGCGCCTGCACGTCCTTCGGAAAGCAGCTGCCGCCGTAGCCGACCCCCGGGAAGAGAAACGCGAAGCCGATCCGGCTGTCGTGGCCGATGCCGCGCCGGACGTCGTCGATGTCGGCCTCCATACGCTCGCAGAGGTTCGCCACCTCGTTGATGAAGCTGATCTTGGTGGCGAGAAGTGCATTCGCCACGTACTTCGTCATCTCCGAGCTTTCCGGCGACATGACGAGAAACGGGTTTTCCGTGCGCAAAAACGGCAGATACAGGCTCCGCAGGATGTCGCCGACATCGGGCGACCGGACGCCGACGACGACGCGGTCGGGCTTCTGGAAGTCTTCGATCGCGGCGCCTTCCTTGAGAAACTCGGGGTTGCTCGCCACCCGGCAGTCGCGGCCCGTGCGTTCTTTCAGCCGCTTCTCGATGCCGGCACACGTGCCGACCGGCACGGTGCTCTTCGTGACGACGACGGCGCGGTCGTGCAGGTGCGGCGCGATCGTGTCGACAACCTTCCAGAGGGCGGAGAGATCGGCCGACCCGTCGGCTGCCGGCGGCGTGCCGACTGCCAGAAAGACCACTTCCGCGGCATGAATAGCCGCGGCCGTGTCGGTCGTGAATTTCAGCCGGCTGGCGGCCACGTTCCGCTCGACGAGCTCTTCGAGGCCCGGCTCGTAGATCGGCACCTCGCCCCGGTTGAGGCGGGCGATCTTGTCGGCGTTGATGTCGAGGCAGGTGACCGCGTTGCCGCTGTCGGCGAAACAGGTGCCCGTGACGAGGCCCACGTAGCCTGTGCCGACGACGCCGATTCGCATGATAAGCAGTCCTTGATGAGAGATCGTGACAGGCTGAAGCCTGTCATCCAACTCGTCCTACAAACTCGTCGAACGTGAGTCGCTACTCGGCGGGCGGGGCCTCGTCGGCCTCTTCCTGCTCGCTCGGCGGCACCGGCACGACGGCCGCGAGCGAGTCGCCCTCGTCGAGCCGCATGATCCTCACGCCCTGCGTGTTGCGGCCGATCGCGTTGATCTCCCGCACGTTCACCCGCTGGATCTTGCCACGGGCGGTCATCATCAGCACCTGATCTTCGGCCCGCACCGCCACGATCGACACCACCTGCCCGTTGCGGGCGGTGGTCTTGATGTCGCGGATGCCCTTGCCGCCGCGGTGCTGCGTGCGATACCGCATGCCGCTCGAGCCCTCGCCATCGGCCTCCTCACCGGCTTCCGCCGGCTCGGCGGGCTCGGCCTCCGGAGCTTCGCCTTCTTCGCCCGGTGCCGGGCCGGTCAGGGGCGTGCCGGCTCCAAACGGCGTGCGCTTGCCGTAGCCCTGTTCGCAGACCGTGAGCAGGGTCGCATCGGCGTCGGCGACCACCATCCCCACCAGCCGGTCGCCGGAGCCGAGCTTGATGCCGCGCACGCCGCTCGTGTCGCGGCCCATCGGCCGCACGTCGGACTCGGGAAAGCGAATCGCCATCCCCTTTCCCGTGGCGAGCACGAGTTCGTCGCCCGGCTTCGTGACGACGGCATCGACGAGCTCGTCGCCCTCGCGGAGCTTGACCGCGATCAGGCCCTTCGTCCGCCGGCGGCGATACTGCTCGAGCGCCGTCTTCTTTACCATGCCGCTCCGCGTCGCGAGCATCAAAAACTGGTTTGGATCCTCGAAGCCGCCCACGGCGCGGCAGTCGGCCACCTTCTCGCCGGGCTCGAATTCGAGCAGATTCACGAGCGCCCGCCCCTTGGCATCGCGGGCCAGCTCGGGCAGCTCGAACACCCGCATCGAAAACACCTTGCCGAGCGTGGTGAACACGAGCAGCCAGTCGTGGGTGCTGGCCACGAAGAGGTGCTCGATCGGATCTTCTTCGTCGGCCGTGGCACCCTTGAGGCCCTTGCCGCCACGCCGCTGGGCGCGATACGTGTCGGCCGGCGTGCGTTTGACGTAACCGGCCCGGCTGATCGTGACCACCATCGTGGCCTCGGTGATCAGCTCGGCCATGTCGCGGATGTCGCCCACCTCGCCGCTGATCTCCGTGCGCCGGTCGTCGGCATGCTTGCCCTCGACCTCGACGAGCTCCGCGCGGATGAGCGCCTTGATGTTGGCCTCGCTGGAGAGGATCCGCCGAAACTCCCCGATCTTCGCGAGCAATTCGCGGTGCTCGCCCGTGAGCTTCTCCTGCTCGAGGTTCACGAGCTGCCCGAGCGTGAGCCGGAGGATCGCATCGGCCTGCACCGGCGAAAGGCCGTATGTCTCGGCCGCCCCGCGCTCCTCCGTGAGGACCGCGAAGCCTTCGGCGCCGAGCGCCCGCTCGAGCAGTGCCGCCGGCGTCTGAATCTGGCACAGCCGCTCCTTGGCCTCGGCCTGCGACTTCGAGCTGCGGATGATCCGGATCACCTCGTCGATGTTGGCGAGGGCGACGAGCAGACCCTCGAGCGTGTGCTTGCGGCTGCGGGCCTTCGCGAGCAGATGCTGCGTGCGGCGGCGGATCACCGTGGTGCGGTGCCGGAGGAACTCGTCGAGCATGCTCTTGAACGACAGAATCCGCGGCTTGCCGTCGACGAGCGCCAGGAAGATGAGCGAGAACGACGTCTGGAGCGGCGAGAACTGGTAAAGCTGATTGAGCACGACGTCGGGGTCGGCATCACGCTTGAGCTCGAGGATCAGCCGCACCGGCTCCTTGAGGTCGCTCTCGTTGCGGATCGCCGAGATGCCCTTGATGCGGTCTTCATTGACGAGTTCGGCGATCTTCTCCTCGATCGCATCGCGGGTCTGCTGATACGGAATCTCCGTGACCACGATCCGGCTGCGGTTCTTGCCAAACTCCTCGACATGCGCCCGGGCCCGCAGCGTGATCGTGCTCCGGCCCGTCAGATAGCCACGCACGAGCGACTCGCGGCCCATCACGATGCCGCCCGTCGGAAAGTCGGGGCCCGGCACGATTTCCAGGATCTCGGCCATCGTCGTGGCCGGATTGTCGATCAGCTTCACGAGCGCCCGGCAGACCTCGCCGAGGTTGTGCGGCGGGATGCTCGTGGCCATACCCACGGCGATGCCGCCGGCGCCGTTGACCACGAGGTTCGGAAACCGGCTCGGCAGCACGACGGGCTCGGTGTTCCGCTCGTCGTACGTCGGCACGAAGTCGACCGTGTCGAGCTCGAGATCGTCGAGCATCAGCGCGGCGATCGGCGAGAGCCGGGCCTCGGTGTATCGCATGGCGGCCGCGGGCAGGCCGGCGATCGAGCCGAAGTTACCCTGCTTGTCGACGAGCACGTGCCGCATGTTCCATTCCTGGGCCATGCGCACGAGCGTGGGGTAGATCACGCTCTCACCGTGCGGGTGGTAGTTGCCGCTGGTGTCGCCGGAGATCTTCGCGCACTTCACGCGGGAGGCGCCGGGAGACAGATTGAGATCGTTCATGGCGACCAGGATTCGCCGCTGCGACGGTTTAAGCCCGTCGCGGACGTCGGGCAGGGCCCGGCTGACGATCACGCTCATGGCGTACGTCAGGTAGCTGTCTTTGAGCTCCTGCTCGATGGGCAGCTCGATCAGCCGCCCGCCCGAAATGTCACGGAGCGTCCCGTCCCCCCCGGCTGCGCCGTCCCCCGGCGTTCCCTCGCCGTCCAATTTTTCGTCATCTGCCAAGGGGCACTCTCCCGGTCGTTCCCTGAGTCGGTTCGTCCCTGATTTCGGGCTGCGTGGACCGCCTGAACATACCCGTCCTCCGGCACCGGTCAACCGGCCTGAACCCCGTGGGAAACAACGACTTCCGCACGATGGGAACGCCTTGACCGCCGCCGGGCAGCCCCCTAGTCTCCCGCCCCGATTCCAGGCCGCCCTGCCGCGGCCGATCGGGCCTGAGTCTGAGCCGGCCGAACGAGGCGCACAAGCGTGATGCAAACCCGTCTGCATGCCCCGCTGATCGTCGCGGCAGCGGCCTGCACGCTGCTCGTGAATCTCGGCCGTCCCGCCCTCTGGGATGACGACGAGCCGAAGAATGCGGCCTGCTCGCTGGCGATGCTCGACTCGGGCGACTGGCTCGTGCCGACGTTCAACGGCCGGCTCCGCGTGGAGAAGCCGCCGCTCACGAATTGGGTGCAGATCGCCGGCTTCACCCTCTGCGGCCGCAACGAAACAGGCGCCCGCATCGGCTCGGCCCTGCTCACGATCGGCACCTGCCTGCTCACCTGGCAGATCGGCTGCCGGCTGCTCGGGCCGCAGGCTGGCTTCATCGGCGGCCTGGCGCTGGCGACATGCGTCTGGACCGCGGTCGGCGGCCGCGCCGCCACTCCCGATGCGCCGCTCGTCTTCTGCACGACGCTCACCCTCTGGCTGTTCGTGCGCGGCACCGCCGGGGGGACGCAGGGGCTCGGCCGGACGGCTGCGATCGGCGTCGGGGCCGCCTGTGGCCTCGCAGCTCTCGCGAAGGGCCCGATCGGCCTCGTCCTGCCCCTGGCATCGTTCATGATGTTTGCCGCCTGGCAGGCGAAGGGCCGGATCATGCCCTCATGGGCCGCGGCCTTCGGCGGCCTACGCCTGCCGATCGTACTCGTCACGGCGCTCGTCGTGACGCTGCCGTGGTATGCCTGGGTGGCCTATCGCACCGACGGAGAGTGGCTGCGCGGGTTTTTCCTCGTGCACAACGTGGGCCGATTCACCGCGCCAATGGAGGGGCACGACGGATCGATCTTCTACTATCCGGGCGTGGTCGCCATCGGCCTCTTTCCCTGGTCGGCGGTGCTCGTGGCGATGATCGCCCATGCCGTCGTGATCCTCCGCTCGCGCTCGGCGCACCCGAGCCGGCCCGGCGTCGCCCTGCTCGCCGCGTGGGCGGCCGTCTGGGTCGGCGCGCTATCGTGTGCGGGCACGAAACTCCCCGGCTACATCTGGCCGGCCTATCCCGCGCTCGCGCTCGCGACGGCCCTGTTTCTCGTCGACTGGTCTCGGGGCGCCGTCTCGTTCGCGCTTCCCGGCTGCAATCCGGCCCGCGCCCGGGCGGTCGTGATGCAGATCGCCTGGGCATCGCTCGGCTTCGGTGGGCTGGCGATCGCCGTCGGCCTGCCTGTGGCCGCACGGCTCTTCGCGCCCGGCAACGAATGGCTCGGCTTCATCGGGGTGGTGCCGGTCGTCGGTGCGTTCGTCGCCTGGAGAGCCGACGCCGCTGGCACTCCCGCGCGGGCGCTCGCGGCGCTCGCGGTGTCGGCGTGCCTCGTGGTGACGCTCCTGGCGGGTGTGGCGACGCACCGCATCAGCCGTGGGACCGGCATGCGCGAGCACGTGGCGCAGCTCGCCGCACACGGCAGCGGCCCGTGGGCCTGCTTCTGGAACGTGCCGCCCAGCCTCGTGTTCTACGCCGACACAGCCGTCGCAAAAATCGACACCCCGGCCGACGCGGCCCGCCATCTCGCCAGCCATCCGCAGGCGCGGCTGGTGGTCGACAGCCGGCACGAACATCTCGTGCAGGCAGACCTGCCCGCCGATTGCGAGGTGCTCTCGAGAATCCCCACGCTCGGCGACCGGCACTACGTGGTGCTCGGTCGACCCCCGGGCCCGGGAACGTCGTTGGCACTCGCCCCCTGAGCATTCATTGTGAGCATTCCTTTCATGCCCCACGCCACCCCCACGGAATCGTCTTCCATGCTGCCCCGTCATTCCCTCGCCGTCGTGCTCGGCGCCTCCATCGTGAGCATGGCCGTCGGCTTCTGGCCGACCCCCTTCTGGGACGAAGACGAGCCCCGCTTCGCGGCCATCGCCCGCACCATGCTCGAGACCGGCGACTGGACCGTGCCGATCTACAACGGCACGCTCGCGGTCGATAAGCCGGTGCTCATGCACTGGTGCATGGCCGCATGTTTCGCCCTCTTCGGCACCACGGAGATGGCCGCACGCCTGCCCTCCGCCGTGGCCACGGTGCTCGCGGCGCTCGCGCTCCTGCGGGCGGGCACGCGCTGGTTCAGTCCCCTGGCCGGTGTGCTCGCGGCGCTGGCCTACGTGGGCTGTCTGCTCGTGGCGATCGAAGCGCACGCCGCCACCCCCGACGCGATCCTCACCGCACTCACCACCTGGGCGACGGTGCTCGTGGCGGAGGCCTTCCTGCCGGCTCCGGGCGCGGCCGCCCCGGGCCGCCTCACGCTTGCCCGTGGGGCCCTCGTCGGGGGCCTCATGGGCCTGGCCGTGCTCTGCAAGGGGCCGATCGGGTTCGTAGGCCCCCTCGCCGTGGTGCTGCCGTGGGTGTGGGGAGTCGAACTCCAGCGTCGGCTGAAACACTGCGAACAGCAGAATATCGGCGGCCTCGTCCGCCAGGCCTCGGCTGCGGTGTTCGACGCGCTGCGGGCCACACGGCTCGCCACGGTCACGCTCACGATGCTCGCCGTCGCGGCGCCCTGGTATGTGGTGGTGGGCATGCGAACGGCCGGCGCGTGGCCCGCCGGATTTTTCTTTATCCACAACGTCGGCCGCTTCGCCGCGCCGATGGAGAAGCATGGCGGCAGCGTGCTCTATCACCCGCTCGGCATGCTCGTCGGGTTCTTTCCGTGGTCGTGCTTCCTGCCGCTGGCCGTGGCGCTGGCCGGCTGGCGGCTCTGGAAGCGGGCCTCTCCGCAGCCTGAAGCGTCGGCGCTCGCGCTCGCGCTTCTGTGGCTGGCCGTGTGGGTGGGCGCGTTCTCTGCAGCCGCCACGAAACTGCCCAACTACATCATGCCGGCGTATCCGGCGGCGGCCCTGCTCGTGGCGGCCCTCGCCGCCGATGCGGCCAGCCGCGCCCGCTGGCCGCATCCCGGCTGGCTCGCCTCCGGACTGGGCTGGCTGGCGTTCGGCGGGCTCGCCACATCGGCCACGGTGATCACCGCCGCCTCGTTCGGCCTCACGGGTGGTGCACCGGCAGCCATCGTCGGGCTCGTGCCGGTGGTGGGGGCGATCGCGTGCTTCGTGACGGCCCGCCGCAGTCGCCTCGAGCCGCTGTTCATCTTCGCAGCAACAAGCCTTGCGTTCACGGCGCTCGCCGTCGGACCGGCGGCGGGATGGATGGCCCGGGCGAACGCGCTCCCGACCCTCGTGCGCGAAGCCCATCGGCACGCCGGCGGGCATGCGCGGCTCGGCGCCTTCGGCCGCAACACTCCCAACATCGTCTTCTACGCCGACGGCCTCGTGCAGGAGTGGCTGCCGGGCCGAGAGGCCGACGCAGGCGCATTTCTCACGACCGGCCCCGATGCAGTCGTGATCGTGCCCGAGCCTGACTACGCAAAACTCGCCGCCCGCCTCCCGGCCGGCTGCGAGATCGTGGGCCGCGCCCGGCCGCTGTTTCAAAAACATGATTACCTGCTGATCGGCACGGCCCCGGCGGCCGACGATCGCACGGCCAACGCGGGGAGCCTGACACGATGACCTCCGACGACGCACTGCTCCGCCTGCCAGCCCGCGCGCCGATTCGCCGGCCTGCCCGCGGCCTGCTCTCCGTCGTGATTCCCTGCCACAACGAGGAATCGGTCGTGGAGGCGACGCACGCCCGCCTCGTGCGCGTGTTGCCCGACACGGGCATGGAATTCGAGATCATCTACGTCGACGACGGCAGCCGTGATGCCACACTCGCCCGCCTGGAATCGATCGCGGCGGGCGACCCGCGGGCCTGCGTGGTCGAGCTCTCGCGCAACTTCGGCCAGCAGGCCGCGATGTCGGCCGGGCTTGGCATCGCCCGCGGCGACGCCGTCGTGATCATCGACGCCGACCTGCAAGACCCGCCGGAAGTGATCCCGGAAATGGTGGATCGCTGGCGCGCCGGCATCGACGTGGCCTTCGGACAGCGCCGGTCGCGCGAGGGCGAAACGGCGTTCAAGCTCGTCACGGCCAGCCTCTTCCACCGCTTCTTCGCGAGCCTCATGCCCTACCCCGTGCCGGTCGACACGGGCGACTTCAAACTCCTCGACCGCGCCGTCGTCGATGCCGTCGCGAGCCTGCCCGAGAAGCGCCGCTACCTGCGGAGCCTCGTGCCCTGGGCCGGCTTCCGCCAGGAAGCCGTGTTCTACGACCGCCATGCCCGCCTCGCCGGCGAGACCAAGTATTCGGCCCGCCGGCTGCTCGGCCTCGCCTTCGACGCCGTCGTGATCTCCTCCGACAAGCCGATGCGGCTCACCTGGGCTGGAGTCGCAGCGCTCGCCCTCGTCGGCATCACGGCCGGCGCGACGGCATGGGCGCGATCGAGCGCCGATTCCGCAGGTGTCTCGCTCGCATCCGTGATCGCCGTGGCCTGCCTCGTGGCCACGATTCCGACCGCGGCCATCGCGATCGTGGGTGAATACGTCGTGCGTGCCTACCGCGAAGTCCAAGGCCGCCCCACATGGGTCGTCCGCCGCACGCTCAACGCCCCCGCCGCGGACCGCGTCATCGACACAGCGCGTGCCGCCTGAGCTTCGGGGTGCCGGCTTCGGGCTCCCCATATCCCGCTAGCGCTCGTTTTACCCGCGCCGGCTCGGGGTTACCCCGTACCGTCTCGCCGGACGTTCGCCTCCGCCCTCCAGGCTTCGGCTCACTCGGATTTGCCTGCGCTGCGCCATCCATGGCTCCGCTGGTCAAATACGCCGTCTCAACGGCAGGGGTAACCCCT
>Ga0315902_10003329_pt1 | contig 24166 bp, 25 predicted proteins | sample LakEriMetagenome_9_FD_203523 | JGI IMG/M metagenome (GOLD analysis project Ga0315902, IMG submission 203523) | Freshwater fungal communities from buoy surface, Lake Erie, Ohio, United States - Buoy 12 MA117 | ecosystem: Environmental > Aquatic > Freshwater > Lake > Lake biofilm | place: USA... | reverse complement strand
CGAGGCTGCGCAGGAGCTGCATCCCCGGACCGCGCCCCTCGACCGTCGCGTCGATGTCGAGGAAGACGAGCTCGTCCACCTCCTTCTCGTTGAAGATCTTCACCGCGTTCAGCGGGTCGCCGACGTATTTCGGGTCCTTGAACTGGCGGGTCTTGACGAGACCGCCGCGGTGCAGCAGCAGGCAGGGGATGATGCGCGAACGGAGCATGGTCAGAGCGCCGCGAAGTTGCGGAAGATCGCCACGCCGTTGGAGTGGCTCTTCTCGGGGTGGAACTGCGCGCCGTAGACATCGCGGCGGCGGATGGCGCAGGGCAGCTCGCCGCCGTAGTCGACGGTCGCGAGGACCGACCCGGGGTCCGCGGCGTCGAAGAAATAGCTATGGAGGAAATAGAACCCGCGGTCGAGATCGACGCCCTCGAACAGCGGAGCAGGCTGCGTCAAATTGATGGAGTTCCAGCCCATGTGCGGCAGCTTGGTCAGTCCACGGACCGTCGCGGCATCGATGCGGCGCACACGCCCCGGGATCCACCCGAGCCCCGGCAGTTCCCCCTCCTCGCTGCTGTCACCGAGGATCTGCATCCCCACGCAGATGCCGAGGAGCTTCTTGCCGCGGCGCAAGACCTCATCGTCGAGCACCTCGACCAGACCCGAGTCCCTCAAGGTCCGCATGGTCGTGTCGAACGCGCCCACACCGGGCAGCACATAGCGTTCCGCAGCCCGCAGATCGTCCGCAGACCCGGTGATCCGGTGTGCCACCTTCAGGCGCTTGAAGATGTCGGCGATGGCGCCGACATTGCCGGATCCGTAGTCGACGATCGCGATCATCGCTTGACCGCCCGCTCCACGCCAAGGAACTTGAGGGCCTTCGCGCCGAGGTCGAACATCCATTCCTGGTTGCGGTAGTCGCGATAGGTCTTGAGCGGCATCTGGTGATAGCCGCGCAGCTCGTCCACGGTGATGCCGAGCTTGGTGGCGATGTACTCGAAGTCTTCGTCGATCGTCGCCAGGTCATAGGCGGGCTTCGACAGGCGCTCGAGCGCCTCTTCGCGGGTCATCTGCCCGGTCTGGATCAGGCTGGAGTACTGGACACGACGGGTGTCGTAACCGAACCGGGTCGGCAGCCAGTAGCCTTCGTAGAACCGCGTGAAGCGCGACTCGAAGTGCTTCTGCGGATAGGGTCGCCAGCCGTAACGCTCCGACAACACCTTGCTCGCGTGCTCCTTCGTATACGGCAGCAGGTTGAGCGGTTTGATGACCTGCACGCCGCGTATGTAGCGCAGGTAGAACTTGTGGAAGAGGATGGAGCTGAACGGATAGGTGCGCAGTTCCACAGTGCCGAACCGCCGATGGATGTCGCGGAGCTGCGCCATGTCGGTGCCGTAGTACAGCCACTCCTTCGGATTGCGAACGCATTCAGTCGAATAGTTGCCGCCGTTGAGGATGTACTTGATGCCGTGCTTGTTGGCGAAGTGGTAAAGCGTGGCAACGAAGGCGTGGTCCTGCGGGATGTCAAGATGCGGCACGCCCGACTTGAAGAACGCGAGCTGGAAATCGCGCATCTCCTGCCAATTGATGACCTCGGTGTAAAGATCAAGACCGAGCTTGTCCACCAAAACCTGGATGTTGTTGACCGCGATGTCGGTGTTCCAGCCGCCATCGACATGGAACACGAGCGGCCGCAACCCGAACTCCGACACCGCGAGGTGCAGCAGGTAGGAGCTGTCGAGGCCCCCGCTCATCCCCATGATGCAGTCGAAGTCACGGCCCTTGCCGGCCGCCTTGATGCGTTCGACGATCTGCTGGAACATCGCCGCGCCGGTCTCGTCCGGGTGCCAATGCGGCAGCACGTCCCGCTTGAAGGAGATGCAGTGGTCGCAGACGCCGTGCTCATCGAAGACGATGCGGCTGTCGCTTGTATCCATTACACATGTAGCACAGATTTTATTATTCCCTACCATTACAATAGTCGTCATTAACTTCCTCTTGTATATCGCGAAGCGCTGTGACACTTCGGCGCTTCCTAAAGAAACTCGCTTACCAGTAAGTATTAAAACCTTTGCACGAAGGGAAACGAGTCTGGGGCGTTGACACAACTAGGCCACACAACTGGCTACCGCTTGGCGGAAGCCACGAAACGGCTTCGATAACTCTACCCAACTGAAAAGTCAGCGCACCGAAATAGCCAGATACCACGTTGTTACCAACGAATCCGCTCTCCGTCATGCGTTACCTGAATCTCCTACCGAAAACTCAGGCGAGCCAAATACTCGCTCCCTTTCGACCAACCAAGGCGGCTTTATTACCAAACCTCGGCTATTAACGATAATATGCTGCATTTCATGCAGTCGACCCCGCACGTAGCTAGAAATCAATGCGTTCACCGAGAGAAAAGGAATATCAACTAAATTAGATGACGAAAAGCCTATTTAGACCTCGTTGCGCAAACTCCGGCGACCTCGGATGTTGGTAGAAACATGGCAACCGCCCCACCTAAAAACCCAATGGCGGACTGTCTTGAGAACCACCGCCTGGCAGCTCAAACGAAAAAATTACGCGCATTGAACGCCATTATATTGCAGCGTTTTCCTTATACCATCATTTAAATCAACTTCAGATCTAAAACCCAATTCCTCATAGGCACATGTGGTATCGAGAATACTCACAGGAATATCAACCGTCCGGGCCGGTAGGCGCTTCAGATTTATCGACCTCCCGGAATGAAGCTCTATAAGCCTGACCACCTCTGCCAGCGAACAACCTTGACCAGACCCGATGTTATAAATCCCACTTTTACAGTTAGAGCTACCAGCTTTAGCGATCGCAGCCGCCACATCTTCGACGAAAATGAAATCCCGGACCGCGTCACCACCACCCCTAAGAATCAATGCGTTTCCGCTAATCAAACAACCGATTGCTATAGCAACAAACCCCTGACGACCGACAATATTTTGCCCGGGGCCGTATGGGTTTGAGATTCTCACAATCCGTACATCAATTGAACTTTCCCACTCGGCCAATAGCAAAAACTTCTCAACCATCAACTTATGAATGCCATGAACACTGATTGGATTGGTTAAAGCGGTTTCACTTATCGGCACTACATTCTGAACGCCATAAACCGAGGCAGACGAGCAAAATACAATACGTTTCGCGCCCCCGCTATTGCATGCCTGCAAAAGCGACAGCGTACTGATTACATTATCCCTAATTTCATCAGCCACATCCACATGCTGATCCCCTGGCACTGTGCTTGAAATTAAGTGATAAACAGTATCCACTCCTTCGACCGCCCGAGCAACCAAATTCCAATCACGAAAATCACCGTGAATCCAATCGACCGCCCCATCAAATTCTTGGGGACAGGCATTTCGATCGAATACACGCACAACTTGGCCTTGCCTAACAAGCGCTCGTATCAGGTGCCTACCAATAAACCCCCCACCGAAGACAATGGAGTCAAATTTCGATCTATGGATCATTTTCGAGGCTCCATAATAAAAAATTAATACGCTTCAGATGCAAGCTTGCGCGCAGTATAATGGCACTGTTTCCGATTCGCGAGCTCAGATTACGAGCACACATGCGCCTTTCGATTAGTCACTCGTAACAATGAGATGGACATCTGGCACCATCTCGGCTTGGAAAACGCTGTGCACTTCATCTGCACATCAGATAACCACAGCGAAAATACTCTGCGCAACATCGGAGGAATTGAGTCCCCCTCTTAGTTCATCCGCAACCTCCGTCGGTCGACAGCCAATTGTCCGTTCCATGGGCGCGCTTCCCTTTCCGATTGCTTCGGCGTCTCGATAGCACATCGCGATTGATCAGATTGCGGCGGGTTGAAAACGACCTAGTCGTAAACAACCACTGTCGCCACGCTTGCATCAGTGACGTGTTTGCGTGAAGACCAGCGGCGGGGTCGAAGTGGCGCTCAATCGAAATTCAAATTGGCGGAAGAACCGCGTCGGCGGCAAGTGCCAAGCATCTTCTCATTGAAGAAACTTGGTCGAAGAGAGCGAGCGCTTCGTCGGACGGGAGATAGGGTTCAGATGCGATTTGGTGGGCGACGTCAAGCCCATCCGCCAGCCATCGCGGATTGCGTAGGTCCACCAGGGTGACTCGACGGCGCATGCAGCCGGGGAGCGCGTCTATGTATGACGCGTGCGTGCACAGCAAAGCTGCCCCGCAGAATATAGCTTCGTAGACTGAACGTGGCGAGGAGTCGCTCTTTGGGATCGAGAGAACGCAAATCGATTCCTTCAAAATTTTGTACAATTGCACTCTCGGAAGCCGCCCATGCAACTTGTCAGTGTCACGAACGAGGGCGCCAATCTGCTGTTCGTAGTTTTCTTCCACAAACGGGAAACAGAAGTCCAAAGCCTGACTCGGAACCTGTCTGTCACGCGCCGACAGAATATCAACGATGCGGTAATTCGCGTCAAATCCGCGGATAGAAGTCACACGCCTGCGATGCGGGACAACATCGGGGATGTTCGCTCTGGCGCATATCTCTGCAATGTCAATCCCATTTTGTATTATATGGGGACGAACGCCAGATAGTTCCTCAAGGCGCGAGGCCATGGCACGGGAGTCAACGGTGGTAAACATCGCACGGCGCACCGAGCGCCGCAACAAAGATCGGTAAACCTTAGATGTCAACGGCCGTACAAGCACCTCACTCCCTTGTGGCGTGGCAGAGTAACGAACATTACAGAAGCTAGCGAGAAAAGCGTAATATGTTGAATGTGCGAAAATAAACGGATTCGGAATTCCGAGTAGAATCCGGCGCAGCCGTATCACCTGCAGCGGAACAAGTGCCAACTTCACCAGATTGCGCCAAACGTGGCCGAGCCGACTCGACCTCCTAAAGAGCACCGAGTCAATCAGGATTAGCTCACGAACCTTGTCGTCAGGGCGTAACAATGGCACGAAGCCTTCCCCGCCCAAGTTGTCGGTGACGAAGATAGGCTCTACGCCGTCAACCCGCTGGCACGATCGGAACCAGTCCATAGTGTGGAAGCACCTGCCACTTCCGAGAAAAACAGGTGTGAAACCTTCTTCATGCCTTCTCATCGAAACTCCACACCGATACTCGCCAGTACCGCCATGCAAAGAATAACGCGCTGCGCCCAGACGTACGGTCCGCGTGTCCCAATTATTTGCTGCCGATAATGATATAGCAGAATCAAAAATGGGTACCCTATCGCGAAGTGACGCACCTGATTGCTTGTTATGGCCACCATAAGGAGCAGGCTAAGCAGCACGAGGACGAGGTAGCGCACGTCACTACCAACCTTATGGAAAAACGACCGAAAGAAGATCGCGATTATGGCAGGCGCGATAAAGAGCATCTGCAGCGCGGCAATCGACATAAAAAAATTGTACGAGTCGAATAGCATCCCGCGCCAGAACGGTAACTTGATAAAGAGTAATAGCACCGCCGATGAAATAGTCGAGAGCGGAAACGGTAGTTTGTATAGAAAATAGTAAGCGAGCGAGCTATCGCTGCTCTCCTCTTGCGACAGAAGCTGATAAGCGGTGTAGTTATCGATTGCAAGGTCTAATAAACCCGAGGCGACCGCCACAACCGCGCCTCCGATGACGGCCACCGCGGCTAACGCTTTTAGTAGAATTCGGTCACGCTCCATTATCCGCATGCCAAGAGCCACAAGGTAGACAACCATGGGCACGACAAAACCCTCCCTTCGGCATAGGAAGGCAATGCACATAAGCACGATCAGTGCGACGAAGTGTATGAGCGCGACCCCAAGAGTGGGCTCGGCCTGCGGACGAAAAAGGATGATGGATATAGTAGTCGTCATCAGAAGAAAGGCATCGCGCATGTGGATGCCTGCAAACATCATAAGGACTCCGTTGAGCGTCAGGAGCAAAGCTAAACCGACCAGCCGCTTACTCGTAAAACCGAAAATCCGGTGCGCGAATAACACCGTGAGCACCTGCGAGCCCACCACCATAAAGGCATTGAGCAGCACGCCCCAAAACGGATCTGGATGACCACCGAGCTGCGAAATCAAGCGGTAGATACTTGACCACAAGACGATAGGCAGGGTGTTCTCCTGCGTGAGGACCGAGGAGTCAAGCTTAAAGTCAAGATGACCAGAGGACGCTTTCTCAAAGAAGTAGGCAGCATCCGAGTCGTGTTGCATGTAGTCGTACGAAGCGGCTCGGAATATCCAGCCTAACAATATGGCAGCCGAAGCGCCGCAAAACAGCAATACGATGATGAACCCGAGAGAGATGCAGCGACGAGACCGGATCATACCGTCCCCTAAGAAAGTCGGTGCTGCTTCAAGCGTAGCACCATTAGAGTGAACGGCACCGCCACGAAGGCGGTAACTACCGTATAACTCCATGCAATGCCGATGGCGCCGAAACGCGAGCACGCCTGCCAACCCAGCAGCCCGTAACAGCATCCGACAATCACGCCCACCCAGGTCAGAACTTCCATCTTGTGCACGCGCAGATAGAGGGCAATACCCTGCACGATACCAGTACACACAATACCCAATGAGAAGATCAGGAAGATGGTGGGCGACAGCACCCTCTCAACCTGGGGGAGACTTAGGCTGTGGAGTCCCAGCAGCGCAAGGATAGCAAGCGCGCACAACCCAAACATCACCGCTACGCTGTGTAAGGTAGCTTGCTTACTGCGCATAACTAGCTCTGAGTGTGCTCTGGCGGCAGCCAGCAGCGAAAACTCCGGAACGCGCGCCCGCAAGAACACCAACGCAAAGGCTTGGATGCCGCTGAGAATCTGGAGCGTCATGCCGAGCCGGCCGGCCTCGACCGCACCTTGATAGGCGTATGAAAGCGAGGTGAAAAGCGGGAAGTTCATGTAGCTGAAAAGGCCCTGCACCGCCAACCGCCATTGCATTGGGAGCAGATCGCGTCGCCACGAAAGCCGCTCGCGCTGCGGTGCGAGTAGGAAAGCGGAGAAAAACCGGCGTTGCCATACGGTGAAGTAAATCGCCTGCGCAAGAACACTGGCAAGCGAGTAGCCAACAAGCGCCCACAACTCTAGGCCAACGGCGAGCGCGCCCCACAGCGCGAAATGGGCCACCACAGACTGCGCGAGCCGGAACATCGCAACCTCGGCCATTTGGTCGCAACCCTCTAGCAGACTCAAGAGAGATGTGCCGCTCAGGAGCATTGCCGAAAAAATTACGTGCAGAATCCAAGGCTGAACCCAATCGACATCCAATACCTGGTCACGAGCGAGAACATAATATCCGACGGCACCGACGATCAGAAGGTAAGCGAGAGACATGACGCCCGAATATCCAATCACGAAGCGACCGAGGCTTGTTAGCCGCGACAGCGACTCCGGCTCGCCGACGATACGCCTCTCGCTGCTTAGGCGCAGTTTGTGCCACTCGTGGCTCGCGTACACCGAGATGACGATACCCAGTCCCAGCTCGAAGAACGACTGAAGTGCGATAAGACTCGAGAAGGTGTAGTAGTAGCCTTGCTTAGCTGGGCCCAAGTAGAAAATAACGAAAGGGATGGTGAGTAAGCCTGCCGCTGCTTGCCATGCCTTAGCAAAAAGTGAGAAGCGGACGGCGCGATTAGACATCCTGTGTTGCGACCCAGCCTGGCTCAGATGCCGCGCTTGACCCCGTCGTGCACACCAAGCTCTCTCTTTAACTCCAAGTAGTTCGACTGCAGTCGGCCTTGGCCGACCAGGCGAAATATTTTGATATAGACCGATGACGGCAATAGACGCAACAGAAACATCAACAGCGCGTGCGGCAGCACCAACGGAGCTGCCGCGCCGAGCCATCTATACGACTCGAGGTAGGTTTTCACAGCGTTCCGGTCGTAGTCGGCGGGCTCGTACAACTTCCATGCCATCAACGACTTAAAGCTTGCTAAAGCCAGCACCTCTCGGATCATTAACAAGTGCAGGTACTTACGACCTGACCTCAGGTTCCACGCTGCCCGCGATAATATGCGGATTTTGCCGAGGCGGATGCGTGCGAGATCACCGCCAGCCCAGAAGAGCTTGGCTCCACCGCGCGCCTGCAGGGTTACGGTGCGCCGTAACACTGACACTGGACGGTGTGCGACCAAGACCTCGCGCAGCATGACCGCAATATGCGGCCACGGCTGGGAATCCAGTAGGTCAAGCTGAGCAAACGTCGTCGTTGATGGCTGCGGGAATACGTGTACACCCATAAAACCAAATGGGTTAAGGCCAGTCCTCAGTAAACAGCGAGCGAAAGCAGCGGCTGGCCAAAGGCCTTCGGAAAAATCGCGCAGGTATAGTTGCTGGCCTTGCAAGTTGGCAGCTTCCACAAGTACCCAAGGGTCATCGTGCAGCGTGCGCAGGTGCGAAACTAAGGCATTCAGACCCTCGACGGACAGTTCATCATCGTCACCAACCAGAATCCCCCAACGACCGCGCATATTTTGGACGACGGAAATCATGTTGAGCGTACCGCCAATATTGCGCGCCTGGTGCTTGACAACCAAGCCGAGCGCCGCCTCGAATTTCGCAATCACCGCAGCGGTATCGTCGCGGGAGCCGTTGTTCGAGATGCAGATTTCGATCTGATCGCCGAAATACTCCTTGACTGCGCCCAGTGATCGCAGGAGGTTGCTCAAGCTTGGCGCCCGATTGAAGGTCGGGATGCAGATTGAAAGTATCGGATCGTTCCACGAACTCACACGAGGCCGCCCTTCGCATTGAGAGTTTTTTGGCTACCCACGAGGCCGCAAACAATGGGGTCAAGCGCAATAGCGTGCAAGCGCTCGCGCAGTTCGGGTGCGGTCGCGAGCGATTCCATCAGCCAAGAACCGAAACCACCGTCGTGCAGATGGTCTTCGAGCGTAACAATGCGCTGAACATTTGCAACCCGACAACCCTGCGCAGCCTTTTGTCGCATACCCCACAGCGGCATTGAATATACGGCGTATTCAGCATATTCCGAGCGCTGCTTTAGCGCCACGGCATGGCCGAGCGTCGCGCCGGTGCTGAGCAGCACCTTATCGCTACGACCATCACAGCCACTCGAAATGGGCAGCCAACCCCCGGGGACGATTTCGGGGACGGTACGGTGGAAAACGGGCTCTCCCGCCTTACCGATACGCAGATAAGACGGTTGCGGATTTTCGACCAAGTACTTCAAGCAAGCCCGTGTCTCCAGCGGATCCCCGGGGGCCGCGATCAGCATGTTGGGCATGGCGCGCATGAGCGCGTAGTCCTGAATAGCGTGGTGTGAATAGCCAAGTGCGCCGTATGCGAGACCACCGCCGACGGCAACGACCGTCACCGACAACCCCTGGTAATCCACATCGTTGCGAATCTGTTCAGCCGACCGAAAGGTCGGAAAATTGGCGATGGAATATGTAAAGACATGATAGCCTTCGGAGGCCATTCCGGCAGCGAGTCCTGTCATATTTTGTTCGGCGACACCGGCATTAATGAAGCGTTCGGGAAAGCGATCGGCGAAGGGCTCAACCACCGAATAACCAAGGTCGCCGACAACTAGGGCAATGTGAGGATACTGCTCGGCCAGGGCGACCAACTCGTTGATGAAGGCATTACGCATGATTTTTCAGCAGCTCCGCGCGGGCAGCGGCGAGTTGTTCGTCGTCGGGGCTCTTGTAGTGCCACTCGACGCGGTTCTCCATGAAGCTCACACCTTTGCCCTTGGTCGTGTGCATGACCAGTACCGACGGTTTTCCGGGCGACCAGGGCGCCTCGCGCAACGACGCTTCGAGTGCCGCATGGTCGTGCCCGTCGACTTCACGCACAGCCCACCCGAAGGCGCGCAGCTTATCTGACAGCGGCTCGAGGGCCAGCGTATCGGCAATCGTTGCGAGGCTCTGCAGCTTGTTGTAGTCGACAATAGCGACCAGTTTGTCGAGCCGGTGGTGCGCCGCGAACATCAGAGCCTCCCAGTTGGAGCCTTCGTCCATCTCGCCGTCGCTGAGCATCACGAACACTCGCCAGTCGCGGCCCTGGCGCTTCGCGGCGAGCGCCTTGCCGGTGCCGAACGGCAGCCCATGGCCAAGCGAACCAGAGGAGAACTCCACGCCGGCGATTTTGTGGCTGACATGCGTCATGTACAGCGAACCGTCAGCCCCGTAGGTCTGCAGGTCGTCTCGCGACAGCACACCGATGCGCGCCAGAGTGGCATAGACCGCCGCCGCCGCGTGTCCCTTGCTCAGGATGAACCGGTCACGACCTTCCCAGTCGGGATCCTGCGGTCGCAGGTTCATCACACGGCCGTAAAGAACGGCCAGGGCATCGACGATCGAGAAGCAGGCGCCCACATGGGAGGCCTTCGCGCGATGGACCATCTCCAAAATGTCGACCCGGATGTCGCGGGCGAGCGCGGCCGTGAATCCGGTATCACAGATAAGTGCGTCTTTCACTTGAGATCTCCCATCGGAGGAAGCAACTCGAAACTCTTTCCAGCGAGAACGATATCGCCCTTGAATCCGAGTTCTTCGCGAAGTCTTCGCGCAATTTCCCTTTCATAGGCCGGCGCCATAATAATCACCGCTCCGATTCCTCGGACCTGAAGCTCGGCTGGCGACTCGACGCGCATGTGCGTCACTGGCGTGAAATGGCCTTTCTTCCCCGGGTCGCCATCAACCAGCAATTCGATGCCTTCCAGATCGGCCACCGCCAGCATGCTGATCCCCTTACCGCCAGCCCCCCAAACGGCCACTCTCCTGCCCTGCGCACGACAACCATCCACGAAGAGTGAAATGTCGGCCCGCAGGGAGTAAGCGCGCTGCGCCAGTTCCGCATAACCTATCGGTCCTGGCCATCGCAGGAGTGCCCGTAACGACTCGCCGTTGTCGACGGCCTCCAATCCGACCACCTCGAAACCTGCCAACTCGAGCGCTATCCGCAGAGTCCGAGGCGAAAAATAATTCAGATGTTCTGGGATGAAATCGAAGAAGCGGCTGCCCGCAACAAGCGTGTCGAGGTGCGGAACCTCGACAAGACCGGCGGCGCCCGGTAACAAATTGTCACGAACCGTGAGGAGAAAGTCCCGGATGTCGTCGACGTGTTCCAATACCTGTCGGGTCACGAAGGCATCGAACGGTCCGGCCGCTAATCGGCGGCCGTGACTGAGCACTCCACCCTCGACTTCTAGTCCGCGACTCTCCGCGACTCTCCGCTGACCGGCGGACGGTTCGATGCCATACGCCTTGGCACCGGCTTCAGCGAGCGATTGTAGGAAGAAACCGTCACCGCACCCGACCTCGAGCACCTTATGTCCCGTAAGACCGAAGCGAGCCACAAAGTCCCTTGCCTGCGTGGCCTGAAACTCCCGTGATTGTGGTGACAAGGATGGCACATTAAGGTATTCGTCGTAATAGTCGTCATCCAAACTCGCTGCGGTGCTGACAAAGCCGCAGGTGGCGCATCGTCGTACTTCGATATCGACAGCCCGGTCACCTGCCAGCTCAGTCTCCTTGAGCAGGCGATGATTCCAGCGCGGCATCCCCTTTAACACGAAGGCCTGCTCAAGCGCAGGAGCCAAGCACACGCGACAAGCAAAGTGCGTCGAGGTCATGAGAGCTCCCCGATCTTGGGATCATCCAACAGTTCGAGATGGTGACCCAAGTAAGCAATGCGCCCGCGGAATCCCAGATCCTCGATCAGCATGCGCGTAATCTCCTGCTTGTAGGCCATCGCGGTGACGATGATGGCCGCGCATTCCGAACCATTCAGCGCTTCAGGAGCCTGGACCTGTAAATGAGTAATCGGCGTCAGTAAACCGAGCTTGTTTGGGTCGCTGTCTACCAGCAGATCTATGTCGAAAATCCCGGCCGTTGCAAGGCTGACCAGTCCTTTGCCGCCGGCACCCCATACAGCCACCTTCTCGCCGCGCCGTCGATGACTTGAGACGAATTCGCGCAGCTCATGCGCAAGAGAATTCGCCGTCTTAGCAATATCTTGGAGGTCAGGATATGGACTATTGATAACGTAGGCAACGACATACTCGTCGAACATATCATGCCGAATCTCGATAACTTCGAAGCCATTGAGCTCGAGAGCGACGCGGAGGGTTCTAGCTGAAAAATAGTTGACATGATCAGGAAAGAAGTCATAGTAGCGACGGTCGGCCAGCGCCTTGTCAAGACTCGGAACCTCCACAAGCCCAGCGGCCCCTGGCTTGAGGTTTCGGCGTATGCCCGTGAGGAAAGCATTGATATCGGGTACGTGCTCAAGTACCTGCCGCGTCACGAACCCGTCAAAGGGTGCTCCGGCCAAATGGCTGTCTGCAGTGACATACCCGCTTTCGACCTCATGTCCTCGCCGCTTAGCGAACTCCCGTGATCGATCCGAAGGCTCTATGCCGAGAGGCTCGCAACCCGCAGCTCTAAGATGATTCATATAGCTGCCGTCGCCGCAGCCAACTTCTTTGACGACCCTCCCCTGAAGGCCGAATCTGTCGACGAACTCTCTGGATTGGCGACTTTGATAAGCTTGGACCTGTGACGAATGTGTCGCGAGCATCATGTAGTCGTCGTAGTAACCGTCGTCGAGTAGAGGTTCGATTTGCACCAGGCCGCAACCGCGACAGGCCAGTACGCTGAGTTCGACGGGCCGATCCAGCACCAGTTCGTCGGCACGGTACAGCCGCTGAACATTTCGCGGCGAATTCGACAGCACGAAGGCCGTCGACAAGTCGGTCTGTCGGCAAAGTCGGCAAGCGTAGGTGGGCATATAATCACTCTCAGATATTTCGAGTAGTTGCACTAATGGCGGCGTGGCGATGCCAGGCAATGACCTCGGCCAAACCCTGCTCCAGAGGCACGCGCGGCTTCCAGCCGGTGGCAGAGCAAAGCGCACGGACATCGGACTCCAAGTGCATAACCTGGTCCGGTCGGTAATCGACTTCCCCAAAGCCGAGCGGCAATGTTGGGTCGATTGCATCGCGCAGACATTCAACAATCTCCCGCAGCGGCCGAGCCTGACCCGAGCCTAAGTTGAAGATGCCACGCGCCCCCGTCTGCAGTGCGGCGACAATAGCCTCTGAGACATCGTCGACATGGATGTAGTCCCAAACCTGCTCAGCCTTCGTTAGCTTCGGACGTTCGCCGGCGAGCAGCGTCCGGATCAAGTAGGGAATCAGCCAGCTCGGGTCATCATCGGGGCCGTACGAGGAAAACAGCCGCAACCATGCGAAAGGCCGGCCAGCCGCCGCAGCGGCGCGCTCTAGCACGCAGCCAGTGGCAAGCTTAGCGGCGCCGTATGTGGTTGTTGGCCGTGTCGCCGCGCGTTCGTCAATGCGCCCGGACAGCAGACCATACTCGGCCTGAGAGCCGAGCCCAACGAAGCTGTCGCACCCAACCTCCCCGGTGAGCCGAAAAAGGTCGATCGACGTCGCCACATTCGACAGCTGCATCGGATGGTTGCGCTCGGCACCCTTGACGCCGTCCCACGCGAGGTGTAGAACGCTTTCCGGCGCGAAATCCTGGAGCGCTCCGCGCAGGGTCTCCATGCGCGAGAGGTCGCCACGCAGCACAGTGCAGCGCCCGATCGTATCTTGCAGGCGGCGGGTGTTGCTCGTCTCGCGCAGTAGAAGCGCCACCTCCCATCCCTGTTCGACCAGCCGATGCACTACACGCGAGCCGACGAAACCGGCTCCCCCGGTGACGAACACCCGCTTCATACCTTAGTCTCCTCGAAGCGAGCGATCTGCGACAGCGTGAATGCCCGCATGTCTTCGCCCCGCTGGTACGCACGCTGCCAATCCACAATGGCTCCGAGCGCATCGCCCAGACTCCAGCGAGGCCGCCATGCCAGCCGGGCGTGTGCCATTGAGCAGTCGAGCTTCAGGTAGGTAGCTTCGTGCGGCTGAGGCTGCGCTTCCATCACCCAACTACCATCACCCCACCGCTCAAGCATTTCCGCTACGATCCAGCGTACGGGCCGTGCATCAGCGTCCGTGGGACCGAAGTTCCAGGCTTCGGCGTAATTACGGCCATCATCGCCGCACAATCGTTCGACCAATGCCAAATATCCCGACAATGGCTCGAGCACGTGCTGCCATGGACGAATGGCGTCGGGATAGCGAATGCGCACCGCCTGCCCTGCCTCCATGGCCGACATAATGTCAGGGATCAGTCGATCGCGCGACCAGTCGCCGCCGCCAATCACATTGCCCGCGCGTGCCGAAGCAAGGGCCACCGACGACTCGGCATAATCAAGGAACGAAGCGCGATACGCTTTTGTGACGAGTTCAGCCCCTGCCTTGCTGCTGCTGTACGGATCGTGCCCACCCAGCCGGTCGGTTTCGCGGTAGCCCCAGGGCCACTCCCGGTTCTCGTAGCACTTGTCGGTGGTGACGCTGACGACCGCACGCACCGAAGGGCAGGAGCGCACCACGTCGAGCACCTGAGCCGTCCCCACCACGTTCACGGAGTAGGTCTCGACCGGGCTCGCGTAAGATTCACGTACCAACGCCTGAGCCGCCATGTGGATGACAACCTCCGGCTTCGCCGAGGCCATGGCTTCGCGCAGCGCCCCAGCATCTCGGATGTCTCCGATCACCGAGCGCATGCCGCGGGCAACCGAAGCGACCTCAAAGAGGGCGGGTCGCGTTGCAGGCGCCAAAGCGAAGCCGGTGACGTCGGCACCAAGGCGCTGCAACCACAGGCAAAACCAGCTGCCCTTGAACCCAGTATGTCCGGTGATGAAGACGCGGCGGCCGCGCCAGAAAGCACTGTTCATGCCCATACCTTCCACGGCGCCCGTTGCTGAGCCCACAGTTCCTCGAGAAGCATCTTGTCGCGTAGCGTGTCCATCGGCTGCCAGAAACCATCATGGGCATAGGCCTTCAGTTGCCGAGTACTGGCCAGGGTCTCAAGAGGCTCACGTTCCCAAATGGTCTGGTCGTCGCGGATCAGATTTATGACCTTGGGCGACAAGACAAAGAACCCACCATTAATCATGCCACCGTCTCCCTTGGGCTTCTCCACAAACGACGCAACTGTATTCCGCTCGCGAATATCGAGCGCCCCGAAGCGACCGGGCGGATGAACTGCCGTTAGCGTGGCCAGACATCCGTGCTGCCGGTGGAATGCAATTAACTCGGTGATATTCACATCGCTGACACCATCACCGTACGTAAGGCAGAAAGACTCGTCACCAGCGATATAACGCGCCACCCGCTTTAACCTGCCGCCTGTCATAGTTGACTCGCCCGTATCAACCAACGTCACGCGCCAAGGCTCGGCAAACTGCTGGTGCACCTCCATTCGATTACAGTCCAAATGCAAAGTAACATCAGATGTATGCAGGAAGTAGTTTGCGAAATACTCTTTAATTATGTAGCCCTTGTAGCCACAACAGACGATGAAGTCATAGATGCCGTGCGCAGAATACATTTTCATGATATGCCACAAAATCGGCTTGCCACCGATTTCAATCATAGGCTTGGGCTTAAGACCGGTCTCTTCAGATATGCGAGTCCCAAGCCCCCCTGCAAGGAGAACAACTTTCATTATAAAATCCTTTTAAATTGCTTTTTTACCAATCCGCCGAGATAAGCCCACACGCATCAATAACTTTAAAATCTCTCCAGAAAGAACGCGGCAGCGATTTGAATTCCTTGTGAGCAACTAGCAACACCGCGATGTCCGAAATCTTCTGGGCTTCACTCGGCGTGACCATTTTCGTTCCTCCCGGCAGACTAGCTGGCGAACCAAAAACGTTGGGCTCAATCACTACAACACGACCAGGGTACTCATTGGCTAATGCTATGGATATTTCCAGCGAAGGACTCTCACGAAGGTCATCAATATCCGGCTTAAATGCGAGCCCAAAACACGCGATTGTGATGCCCTTGGTGGCTCTGTCTGGGTTTTCCTGGAGATACTCCGCGACCACACGCCTCACTCTATCAAGCACCCATCTTGGCTTGCTATCGTTAACCTCTCGCGCAGCGCGAATCAGTCGTGCCTCAACAGGCGTCCTGGAGACAATAAACCATGGATCGACCGCAATGCAGTGACCGCCGACGCCCGGCCCAGGCTGCAAGATGCTTACTCGCGGGTGACGATTCGCAAGTTTAATTAGCGCCCATACATCTATGTTTAATCTTTCGCAAATTATTGAGAGCTCGTTAGCGAACGCGATGTTAACGTCACGGAAAGAATTTTCCGTCAATTTGCACATTTCAGCGGTACGAGCATCCGTCTCGATACACTCCGCCACCACGAAGGTTTTGTATAAGTCTATCGCCCGCTGCGAGCATTGCGGAGTAATTCCGCCGATAATGCGATTATTATTGATTAACTCATACACTACCCTTCCAGGCAAAACTCGCTCGGGGCAGTATGCGATGTTAACGTCGGCACTGTCGCATCGCTGTTGCGGAAACGCCAAATCGGGCCGCGCTTCCGACAACCATTGAGCCACTTTCTCAGTAGTTCCGACAGGTGATGTCGACTCAAGAATAACCAAATCTCCCTTCTTAAGCACGGGCGCAATTGAACCAACCGCAGCTTCAACAAAACCAATGTCGGGCTCATGCTCACCCCTAAAAGGCGTTGGCACAGCAATCAAAAACGCATCCGCAGGCTCTGGCTTTGTAGTCGCACGAAGAAAGCCTTGACTAACCGCCGCGTTGACGATCGTGTCAAGCTCCGGCTCGATTATATGAACCCCCCCCTTATTTACGGTATCAACAGCATGTTGATTGATATCCACGCCGATGACTTTTATCTTACGAGATGCCAGCATCGCGGCTGTTGGTAATCCGATGTAGCCCAAGCCTATCACCGAAATAGTGTCATACGCTTTATTCATTAGCATTTTCCTAATAAATGGCTGACAATTCTGGTGGCGGCAAAGCCATCACCATACGGGTTGTGAGCGCGCCTCATAGACTCGTAGGTCTCGGCATCGTCTAGCAGGCTGCTTACCTCCCGAACAATCTTATTCTTTTCGGTCCCCACAAGTCTGACCGTCCCAGCAATCACCGCTTCTGGCCGCTCGGTCGTATCCCGCATGACCAACACAGGCTTTCCAAGGGAAGGGGCTTCTTCTTGAATACCCCCGGAGTCAGTGAGCAAAAAATCAGCTCTATCCATTAGGTACACAAACGGCAGATAGTCTTGCGGATCAATAAGGTTAATACTTGCGTTCGACCCCAAAAGTCGCCTTACTGGCTCTTGAACGTTCGGATTTGGGTGTACCGGGTAAACTATTTGCACATCGCCTCGTCTAGTGATCTCCTCCAATGCCGCGCAGATATTGCGGAGTCCGTCGCCAAAGTTTTCGCGGCGATGCCCAGTGACCAAAATAATCTTCTTTGATTTATCCAAGAAAGCAAAGCGCCGCCGCATTTCCGCGCCTAAAATGCCATCGGTCCGAACTCGTCGCACGACGCTCAACAGCGCATCAATAACTGTATTTCCGGTTACCACAACTCTATCCTCTTTAACGCCTTCACGAATCAAGTTGGCCTTGGCCATTTGAGTGGGCGCAAAGTGGGCGGTTGAAATAACACCAGTAATTCGACGATTTACCTCCTCGGGCCAAGGAGCGTAGATATCCCCGGTTCGCAACCCCGCTTCAACATGACCCACGGATACTTTTTCATAGTAAGCCGCCACACTCGCTGCGAGAGTAGTTGTGGTATCGCCGTGGACAAGTACCCAGTCCGGACGCCAGTCCCTAAGCACCATCCGCATTCCTGACAATATGCTTGTGGTTATATCGGTCAGATCCTGGCCTTGCTTCATGAGGTCAAGATCAAAATCGGGATTGATATTAAACAGCCCCAACACCTGATCGAGCAGTTGGCGATGCTGTGCCGTCACGCAGACTTTGGACTCTATCCCTTGAGCTTTGCCGAGGGCGTCCACAACAGGCGCCATTTTTATCGCCTCTGGGCGCGTACCAAACACGGTGAGGACCTTCAATTTGTCGTTCATTTTATTTTAAGACCCTGTTTCAGCCAAGTTGTCCAGCTTTCGGCATTCGCGCCTCGAATTTCGCTTTCACACCCGCGCGCTTATCCAAACGCCCCGTTACAAAGAACAAACAACTACAGCAATTTCAATTACTCCGATAACGGCGAGAATAAAAATGCACCTGACATTTTCCAACATTGATGAAGCTGCCCGTATAACTGAAATTTCTGGATTAACAACACGAGGCGGCACCGTAGCCCACCGACGTCGCCGCCCGCATCACACGCTCATTTTTGATAAGGCACGCCGCGATGTTTAGCGATGCGCACCATTTAAAAAAACCATGCGCGTCCTGCAGGCCGGCTTGGAAGATTATCTCACGACAAGTCGGCAACCGTTGATGCGCCGCAAGATAAGTGTTTTCGGATTTTCCACCCCGCGCCGAGCCACGAGTCTCGCGAAGAGGTGACGTCTGCATCTTCGCCAAGCCGGTTCTATTCATCTAATTTATTCCCAGCCGGACTCTATACTTTTTTGAAGTTGATCTTCATGAGAACGGGCTTGAATGAATAGAGGTCGCGCCCTTAATAGGGCCTCCAGTCATTATTTTCTGCACTTGGACATTATCTGTAGTCCGAAGAGAAAACCGCCTGTTGCCCATGGGATGGCTGCGGACAGGAGCAGTAGCGACTGCGCGGATCAGGCTCGAACCCGTAATCTCAGGCATGACAGTCGAATTAGTTATCCATTCTTTTTTGCAATTTGTAGCGCTTGCGTACCGAATATTTACCGACTTACAATTGCTTATCGAGTTAAGTACACAGTTCGGCAAGTAAATCGATTATAAGGCTTTCCAATCGTGAAGATTTTATCCAGATTTTTGTTGGATATAATGATATCCGAGTTTGTGCTGATGATCATTCGGTTATTTCCCGTGACAGTCCGTCGATTTCTATTCGCAGCGCTTCATACTCGGCTTTCTTCCTCGCCAAAAACCGCCCCGTTAGCACCGTCTTCTCGGCGATGCCCGCCGGCGTCAACACATAGGCATAGCCCAACTTGTTGGAGCTCTTGGAGAAATTGCCGACCTTCACGAGCCCGCGCTCGATCAGCGCCTTGAGACAATAATTCACGGCACCCAAGCTCACACCCACCCGCTCCCCGAGCTCGCGCTGGGTGAGTTCCGGGTTCTCGTGCAGCAGGCGCAGGATCTTGAACCGCGCCTCTTCTTGGATTTTCGCCTTGTTGTTCAATCGCTTGCGGAGATCTTCACGCACGCTACCGCCGCACCCGTGCAGCCGACAGGGCTGGGCGTGGCGGAAGGGCGTTCAAAGGTGAACAAGGATAAAGGCAATCGGTGTCGATTGCATGGCTTTCGTCATGTTCCGAGCGTAAGTGTCAGTCCGCGTTGACTATTTCGCCGACCCCGACTCTGACGGAGCTCTGCCGCCCTAGGAGGTCGAGCAGTACGGTGGCACGAGCCTCCCCCTCCGCCATGTCGAACACCCCCTCGAGGGTGGCGAAGGGGCCAGCGACGATGCGCACTTTCTGGCCTTGTTGGTAGAGCGGGCGGTGGTGCTGGGGCTCGGCGGCGCTCGTCCGCAGGGTCTCGACCAGCGCCTCGGGCACGGCAGCGACCTGCCCGCCGAACCGCACGAGGCTCGTGACCCCGACGGTGCTGCGCACGGGGGCCCAGGACACCCCCTCCCCCGCCCCCACGAACAGGTACCGGGGGAAGAGCGGCTCCTCGACCCAGGTCCAGCGGCGGTTGCGCAGCTTCTGGATGCGGATCTGGGGGCAGAGCACCTCGTAGCCCTGGCGCCGCAGATGCTCCTCGGCCACGCGTTCCTGCCGGGGCTTGGTGTAGGCGAGCAGCCAGTGCAGGGGCCGGTCCATGGCCTAGGGTAGCGCGGGAAAGAAATGGGTGGAATCAGCCAAATTCATCCCTTGGGTCCGCGGCCGGGATGTCCTAGCCTGTTCGGCACCCCTCCCTCTTGGAACAGGCATTTGTTATGCGTATATTCAATGACCATGTTTTCATCCACATGATCAGAACCATGCTGACCAAGCGCCCCATCAACCTGACGTTGAGCACCGGTACCCTGGAGGCGGCGAAGCGTCTGGGGATCAACATCTCGCAGGTCTGCGACGAGCACCTTCGGGCGGTCGTGCGCCAAGAGCAGGAGCGGCGTTGGCGGCAGGAGCACGCCGGGTTCGTCGCGGCCTACAACGCCACGCTGGAGGCCGAGGATCTGCCGCTCGCGCAATGGCGGACTTTCTGATGGCGCGTTTCGATGTCTACGCCAACCCCGGCGCGCGAGCCGCAGCGACGCCTTTCCTGCTCGATGTACAGAGCGACCTGCTCGACAGTCTCGACAGCCGCGTGGTGATACCGCTGCGAGACCTCGCGGCCTTCCCGCAGGTGGCGCTGTCGGAGCGGCTGACGCCGGTGGTGACCGTGGACGGCCGGGCGTTGATGCTCGAGACACCCAAGATGGCGGCAGTGCCGCGGCGTGTGCTCAGCACGCCGGTCGCCTCGCTCGCGGCGGAGCGCGAGCGGATCACGGCAGCGGTGGATTTTTTGTTTCAGGGGTTCTGACGGGTTGATCGGAGTAGCATCCCGATCGGGGACGCACGCCCGACGATCAGCCGAGAGGGATCCCTCATGCCGACTCCAACCCCACCCTTCGCCCCGAAGACCGATGACAAACGCCGCGCGGAACTGCAGCAAGCCGCGATGCACGCTTGGCGGGACTTCGAAGCCACCGGCCTGCATATCAGCGCTTCGGAGGCCGACGCCTGGCTCGCAAAGCTCGAGCGTTGCGAAGCGGCGGAGCCGCCTGCCGCGCATCGCTGAGCGTCGGCGGCGAGAGCCATATCTGCGCGATCAGGGCAGTTTCTAGGTTAGGCACACAGTCGATCCGCGGATAGGCTGACCGCTCTGCCGCCCGCATCCTGAGGGGAGCCATCGTGACTGGCGCTGGCCTGTCGCAAGCGGGCGCATGATTTTTATCTCCATTTGGGTATACGATGCGGACTCACTCACCCAAGCCGGACAGGGCTGAGATGATCGACATCAAGAAAGGCTCGACGAACGTCTACGCGGACCTCGGTCTCGCGGACGCGGCCGGCATGTTGGTGAAGGCGCGCCTCGCCGCCAAGATCGCGGAGATCATCAAGCAGCGGCGGCTGACACAGGTGCGGGCGGCGGCGATCCTCGGCATACCTCAACCCAAGCTGTCGGGGATGCTGCGCGGCCGCTTCCGCGGCATCAGCGAGACCAAGATGCTGCAGTGCCTGAACCGGCTCGGCCGCGATGTCGAGATCGTGGTGCGCGAGCGCTCACGGGTCGGCGCGAGCGGACGGACCCGGGTGGTGTTTGCGGCCTGACCTCCCCCATTTCAGGGTTTTTAGCCGGGAATGGCGCTTCTCCCTTGTACGGCGTAGAGCGTAGGCTTTGGGTGAGCTTGGACACCGTTTCACCCCATCGTTGTACGAATTAGTATGTATTTATTTACTTTTACAGACATTGCCGTATATTCGTCGAATGTCTGTTTCCCCGATTTCGAGGGCTCTCGACCTGCTGCACAGCCGCGGCATCGTTCGCGCACGCGACCTCGCAGCCATCGGGGTCTCGGGCGCGACGCTGGCCCACCTGCTGGGCAGGGGCGAACTGATCCGCATCGGTCGCGGTCTCTACGCACCCCCGGGGCGGATGGCGACCGAATCCGACCAACTGGTCCAGACCGCCATCCGGTACCCGAAAGCGGTGTTCTGCCTGCTCACGGCGCTGCAGGTCCACGGACTCACCGCCCAATCCCCCCACGAGATTTGGCTCGCGATCGGCCCCCACTCGCGCGCTCCGGCGCCTGGGTACCCACCGCTGAGGGTGATACGGTTTTCGGACCCCTCGATGGGGCTCGAACAGCGCCTGATCGACGGCGTCGTCAGCATCCCGGTGACCTCGGTCGCGAAGACCGTCGCCGACTGTTTCAAGTTCCGCAACAAGATCGGCGTTGACATCGCCATCGAGGCGCTGCGGGATGCCTGGACTCAAAGAAAAACGACGATGGACGGACTCTGGGAAGCCGCGGAGTGGTGTCGCATGACCCGTGTCATGCGGCCCTATCTCGAGAGCTTGGTGTGACGCCGGCCACCCGCCGGTCGGCGGCGTCGATCCGGGCACGGCTGCTCGCCAGAGCGCATCGAGAGGGCGTCCAGTTCCAACGGATCCTGACCCGTTACGCGTCGGAACGGTTGCTCTATCGGCTGAGCCGCTCGCCGGCGACGGATCGGTTCATCTTGAAGGGCGCACTGCTCTTCGATCTCTGGTACGACTCGGGATCGCGACCGACCCGGGACATCGACCTGTCCGGTCAGGGCGATCCCGATATGCCGGATCTGATCCGGGTCTTCAGCGAGCTATGCGCCCTGGAGGTGGACGACGGCATCACCTTCGATGCCGCGTCCGTCGACGCCTCGCCGATCCGCGACCGCGCCCGTTACCACGGTGCCAGCCTGACGCTCGATGGCTTCCTGGACGGGGCACGCTGCAAAGTGAGGGTCGATATCGGCTTCGGCGATGTGGTGACACCCGCGCCGGAGACTGCAGTGTTTCCGACGCTGCTCGAAGGCTTGCCGTCGGCCACGCTTCGGGTGTACCCGCGGTACACCGTCGTCGCCGAGAAACTCGAGGCGATCATCTCCTTCGGCATGGTCAACAGTCGCATGAAGGATTACTTCGACCTCTGGGTCATCATGAAAGACCAAGCACTCGACAGGTCGACGCTCTCTCAAGCGGTCGGCGCGACGCTTCGACGACGCGGTACGCCCTATCCCGACGATCTGCCTGTCGGATTGGCGCCAGAGTTCGCGGAGAGCCCGCTGAAGCGGAGCCAATGGTCGACCTTCCTGTCGCGGAACCACCTCCAAGCACCGGCATTGCCGGTCATCGTGGCACTGCTCCGCGACTCTTTGGGATATCTCTTTAAGGGAGACGAGCGCTCGCCGTCCCTCAATCCCTCACCTGCACCATCCGGCCGCTGTCGGTGAGCAGGTAGAGCACGCCGTCGCGCCCCTGCCGCACCGGCCTCGGGGGAAGCGCGTATCGCGCCAAGAAGTCACAAGGGGAAAGAGAATGGCGGAGCGGACGGGACTCGAACCCGCGACCCCCGGCGTGACAGGCCGGTATTCTAACCAGCTGAACTACCGCTCCAACCGTGGTGGGTGCTGAGGGGATCGAACCCCCGACCCTCGCCTTGTAAGGGCGACGCTCTACCGCTGAGCTAAGCACCCCTCCAAGAGCGGCGCGCAGTGTAAGCGGTTTAGTGGGCGGCGGGAACCCCCTTGCCCCCACGCCGGCGACGGCCCTTGGCGGGCGGGGTCTCGGCGGGGGTGTCCGCGGCCGGGGGCGCCGGCAGCGGGGCGGGCCGGGAGGCCAGCGCGATCTCGAGCACCTCGTCGATCCACTTCACGGGGCGGATGTCGAGGTTGCCCTTGATGTTGTCGGGGATCTCGGCGAGGTCCTTCTGGTTGTCGACCGGGATGACGACCGTGGTGATGCCGCCGCGGTGCGCCGCGAGCAGCTTCTCCTTGAGGCCGCCGATCGGCAGCACTTCGCCGCGCAGGGTGATCTCGCCGGTCATGGCGACATCCGACTTCACGGGGATCTTGGTGAGCGTCGAGACGAGCGCGGTGCACATGCCGATGCCCGCGGACGGGCCGTCCTTCGGGGTAGCGCCCTCGGGCACATGCAGGTGGATGTCGAGCTTCTGGTAGAAGTCGGACTCGAGGCCGAGGTTCGCGGCGCGGCTGCGCACCACGGTCATTGCGGCCTGGATGGACTCCTGCATCACCTCGCCCAACTGGCCGGTGTGCTGCAGCTTGCCCTTGCCGGGGACGGTCGCGGCTTCGATGGTCAGCAGCTCGCCGCCGACCTCGGTCCAGGCGAGGCCCGTGACCTGGCCGATGCGGTTCTCTTCCTCGGCCTTGCCGTAGCGGAAGCGCTGCACGCCGAGGTACTTCTCGAGGTTCTCCTGCGTGACGGTGACGCTGGTCGCGGCCTTCTTGTCGCCCTTGCGGCTCGACTTCTTCTGGCCGACGAGGAGTTCCCGCACCGCCTTGCGGCAGATCTTGGCGACCTCGCGCTCGAGGTTGCGCACGCCCGCCTCGCGCGTGTAGTGGCGCACGATGTCGAGCAGCACCTCGTCGGAGACGACGAGCTCACCGGCCTTGAGGCCGTTGTTCTCCA
>Ga0315902_10003327_pt1 | contig 24175 bp, 15 predicted proteins | sample LakEriMetagenome_9_FD_203523 | JGI IMG/M metagenome (GOLD analysis project Ga0315902, IMG submission 203523) | Freshwater fungal communities from buoy surface, Lake Erie, Ohio, United States - Buoy 12 MA117 | ecosystem: Environmental > Aquatic > Freshwater > Lake > Lake biofilm | place: USA... | reverse complement strand
GTCCAGCCTATGGGTCGATGAACAGCAAAATTACGGTCGATGAGAATGATATCACTGCTCCGACCCAAAAGCTGTGCATCAAGGTGCATCGCCCACAGCGTCCTGAATATGTGGGTGATAACCCAACCACAGGTACCCAAATCTATAACATCGGCAAATTGAACTACACTCCTGATATCCCGAATGGATTTGATGGATCAGGATCAGGTGGTGGGTTGTGTGATGCCATGCGCACTACCGATACTGCCAATGATACGATTGCAGTGCATGGTGGCGCAGTGGAGACACCAGTATTACTCGAATGGTCTATCGCAGACCTCAAGACGTGTTTTGCCAACCGAGGTGCCACATGGACAACTGGCACCCTCGCCATCGATATCCAAGTGACCGCACCGGTCAACAACAGTGGTAACTCAGCACAAAAGATTTATCTTAACTTGCGACAAACGGGGTCTTAGGTCGATAACCACCGCACCGCCTGCATCGTCATGATGCGGGCGGTTTTTTCTTTCAGCCACAAAAAATCGTATAATCACAAGAGAGTTATTGAACGGATAAGTAATACCTATGACCTACCAACACCTCAGTGCCAGTCAAGTGCACCAAATGCGCCAGCGTGGCGATGATATTGTCTTAGTTGATGTGCGTGAACAGTATGAGTACGATGTGGCGCATATCGAGGGCGCAATTCTTTGTCCGATGAGCAAAGCCGCCCAGTGGGTTGACGGACTCGAACGGGATAAATTATTGGTCATCCTCTGCCATCACGGCATGCGGAGCGAGCAGGTTGCGGCAGCGTTAACTAGTCGCTTTGGCTATACCAAAGTAGCCACAATGGATGGCGGTATCGACGATTGGTCATGCCGTGTCGATCCAAGCGTCCCGCGTTATTAAGACACACCGATGAATCTTGCACACCTTGAATATCTGCAGTGCCCCACCTGCCAAGCCCCGCTGTCGCACATGAGTGGCGATGCCGAGACGGGGTGGGTGGCCTGTGCTGACCACCATCGATTTGCCATTCAACAGGGAGTCCTTGACCTGCTTGGCCCAGCCCGGCCCCAGAGTATGGCAGCTCAGAGCAACGAATGGGCCATCACGGCTTGGGCATATGAGCGGCTATGGCGGCCATATTCGCTGAGCATCCTGAGCGGTCAGTATTTCCCATTAGCCCAAGAGATCGATTACATCTGTGGCGACATTCGTCAGCCTCGGGTGATTGTCGATGTAGCCTGCTCAAATGGCCTATATGCGCGCGCCATGCAAACAGCCTACCCTCATGCCCATGTGATTGGCATTGATCGTGCCTTGCCCATGCTCCATGAGGCCCAACGGCGGGCACGGGCAGCGCGCCTCCGCATTAGTTATGTGCGCGCTGATGCCCGCGCCTTACCAATTATCAACCATGCGGCCGATGTGGTGGCGATTGGTGGGTCGTGGAACGAGATGGAGCAACTTGATTTGGTCGCCGCTGAACTCCAGCGCATTAGTCGCCCGTTTGCGACGTTACGGAGCATGGGGTTGACGGCATCCACCACCCAGTTTGGCCAGGCAATACAACAACTGGCAAGTACGGGCGGCGTTCATTTCCCCACACCAGCTGAATTTATCGACCTGCTCGCTACGTATGGTTGGCAAATCACACACATGCAACAACACGGGATTGTGCAACTCATCAAGGCACAACAGAGAGGATAACAAGCGATATGGCCAAAGCAGAACTCGTCCTGATTGGGACTGATGACGGCATTGTCCTACTGAGTAATCCCGGTGGCATCGGGCGTTGGCTTAGATCAGCACACACATTACGCGGGCATACCATCGTCGCCACATGGGCCCACCCTAATAACCCGACCCAAATGCTTTGCAGTGATGGCGCTCAGCTGTGGCGTAGCGCTGACGGTGGTCAGCAGTGGGATCAGATTGACGGCCCGGCGTGTCAACGACTCATTGCCTCACGCAGTACATCTGATCGCATCTGGGCACATGATGGGCAATATGCCTATATGAGTGATGATGCCGGCATGACATGGCAAGTACTCGCCCCTGCGGATGCTATTGCGGGCGGTGGCGATAGCTTGTGGTATCGCCACAAGACCACTGGCCACCTCAAGAAGTCCGACGATGTGACGTGGACAGAGACACCACCATGGCAACAGGTGCTGATCAGCCATGACGGTCAGCATATATGGCATCACCATGATCATCACCTCGGGACAGATCAGCACATTATCAATGAGACTCCATCTGCATTTGTACCATTGCTGGCGTGTGCAGGTGATGTATGCGTGGTTGGTACTGCGCCGAGTGGTATATGGCGCTATGCTGGTGCATGGCAGATAATCGACGGACTATCTGCACAATCAATTACTGTTATGACAACTACTTTGTATCATCCAGATCGGGCATGGGCCGGAGATACGAATGGAAATGTATGGTATAGTAGCGACCGATGTGTCACGTGGGAACTCATACGCGGTGGATTTACCTCGATTCGGGCGCTTGCAACTGCGCGCTTGATGTGATTTTTGCACAATTTTTGTCGAACTATATTACTTATTTTGACAATATCTGTGCATCATGCTATAGTAGCGGCGGTTGAAACCGACAAAGAAAGGAGTAGGAACCAATGGCGCAACCCCCGTCAATTGCCCAACTTTCCGCTGCTCCTGTGTTCAACACCAAAGCAGTTGCCATCGAAACCGAAGTGCCACCCGATACGTTCCGTGCATGGGAGCGCCGATATGGCGTGCCTCGGCCACAGCGAACCGCGGGCGGTCATCGTCTCTACTCGGAGCGTGACATTGCCATCATTCGTTGGCTCCGCGATCGCACGGCAGAGGGAATGAATATCAGTCATGCGGTCATGTTACTTGGGAGTGTACTCGAAGAAGAGATCAACATCCCAGCAGTCAATACGTCGCGCGGGCTCGAGCAGATGGTTATCGAGTTGAGTCAAGCGTTGATTAACTTTGATGCAGGAGTAGCAGACCGAATTTTGAGCGAGGCGTTTTCTATTCATCCATTTGAGCAGGTCTTGCTTGAGTTGGTTCAGCCCGTAATGGTCGAGGTGGGTGAACTGTGGCATCGTGGTGAAATCAACGTAGCCAGTGAGCATTTTGCCACTGAGTTCATGCGCCGCAAACTCGCAAGTTTGATTAATATTTTCGAGTCGGTTGCCACGCGCGAGACGATTGTCGTCGGCTGTGCGCCAGGCGAACTGCACGACATTGGCATTTTGTTTGCGAGTTTGTTCTTGGTACGACGCGGTTGGAAGGTTATCTATCTCGGAGCCCGCGTCCCAGTCAATGACCTCATCGAGACCATCAGCAAAGTCCAGCCCGAGCTTGTGTGTCTGTCTGGCACCACAATTGATGCCGCCAATGCGATGTTAGATGTGGCAAATGCCATCAAGACGCACCACCCACAGGTGCACTTCGGCTATGGCGGGCGGATTTTCAATGTGAATCCCGAATTACGCGACCACATGCCAGGTTTTTTTATGGGGCATGATGCCAGAGAGTTGGTTGAGCGCGTCAATGCAGTGCTCAGTCGTAATGCGTAGCATTCACACAAATTAATACATCCAACCCCATTGGTGTTACAGTATATAATAGTAGAAGATTAGCGAATATCGTTATTGTCGCAATATCACCCTCAACACCACGGTTCAGTGGGGGAAGGAACATGCTCACACGTCAACATCCAGGCACTGTGTTGCGACCACCAGCAGGTGACGCCACTGCATTGCTCAATAACTTGAAGCACTTTATTGATCATACCGACCAACATCGGCTTGTTTCTTCGGGTCGCGACATTAGTGCACGTGAGTTATCACATGCGTACACTGTCTGCAATCAGCTGACGCGTAAGCACTCCAAGAGCTTTTACTTTAGCACCATGTTTTTGCCACCAGCCAAGCGCCAAGCTATTCGGGCGCTGTATGCGTTTTGTCGCACCAGTGACGACATCGTCGATATGGCAGCGGGCAATGCCCCACATGCGCTTGCCCATTGGGTGACCTTGGTGCATGCACGTACGACGCCACATGACAATCCTGTCTTGATTGCCTGGAACGATACTGTTACCAAGTACAACATCTCGCAAGAGCTCGTTGACGAGTTATTGGCTGGCATTGCCATGGATCTCACAGTCACCCGATATCAGACGTTTGATGATTTGTGGTTGTACTGCTATCGTGTGGCCTCGGTCGTTGGTCTAATCTCGATGCAAATTATCGGTCACGATGATGACGCAGTCGATTATGCCGTCAAATTGGGAGTGGCTCTACAATTGACCAACATTTTGCGCGATATCGGCGAGGATGCCGGTCGTGGGCGCATTTACATACCACAACAAGACTTAGCGCGATTCGGCTTAACTGACGACGATATTTTGCAGGGGCGTCAGACCCATCGATTCAAGGCATTAATCCGATTCCAAAGCGCTCGGGCGCATGCACTCTACGAGGAATCATGGCCTGGAATCGGGTTGTTGCATCCCGACAGTCATCTAGCTGTTGCTGCGGCAGCAACCGTCTATCGTGGTATTTTGGATGGCATTCATGCCAATGACTTTGATGTCTTCACACAACGTGCCAGCGTGCCACTGAGTGGCAAAGTTCGCTTACTTTGGCATGCAAACCAGCGACTCAAGCGAGACTTCCGATGACCCTCAGCATTTCACGACCTGTATGGCCAATCTGGCCCTACCAAGTGTTTTTGACGATTCTCTTTTTTGGTCCACCGGCGGCAGCGTTGTTCATTGCCACTGGCCTACCAATCATGACTGATTTGGGCTGGTTGGCGCGTGACCTTTTGACGTATTATGTGTGTCCAACACCTGCCAAATCATACATGCTCCTTGATGCCCCAATGGCAGTGTGTACGCGGTGCTGGGGTGCCACGATTGGCTTGTGGGGCGGCTGGTTTGCAGTACAACACTGGCAACGTGGTGCACAGATGCCGCGCTGGTTCAACTGGCACTGGATAGTGCGCCTACTCACTGCAGCGTTGCCGTTCGGGTTATGGTGGCTTGAAATTGCGTTTTGGCCGCAGGCATCGTACGAGCTGTTGCTCGTCAATGGCACATTTGCAGGGGCAACTGCTGGGTTGTTCTTTTGTTCATTGTGGCCAGGCTTGATTCGTCACAATGCCTAACCTGGCTGTACATCACACCTCTATCAGCGCATCAACTCGGCGTGGTAGAGGTGTTTGTTTTTTATGACCACTCAACTGGAGTACCAACGCCATGACCAAACATATTGCAATTACCGGCGCAACCGGACTCATCGGCACCGCGCTCACCCATGCGCTCATCGCTCGTGGCGATAGCGTGGTGGCTTTTAGTCGCACCCCAGAGACGACCAATCTGGCTGGAGCCACCATCATCAAATGGAACCCGCGCGATCAACAACACACGATGAACGCACTCACTGGATGTGACACAGTGGTCAATTTGGTAGGAGCATCAATTGCCGGACGCCGTTGGACGACTGCCTACAAGCAGGTGTTAGAACAAAGCCGAATCGACACAACACAGCAGTTGCTAGCGGCGATTGCCCAGATGGCGAATCGCCCACAGACATTTGTGTCGTCGTCGGGTGCAGGGTACTACGGTATTGATCGTACGCTCAAGCACGAACACGATGCAGCTGGCTCTGACTATTTGGCCCAACTATGTGTTCGCTGGGAACAGGCAGCCCAACCAGCGACAACGCTCGGGATGCGCCTAGCAATTGTGCGGACCGGTGTCGTGCTATCGGCTGATGGTGGCGCATTGCCATTAATGGCGTTACCGTTCCACTTTTTTGTGGGTGGTCCCGTATTACCAGGCACTCAAGCCATCTCGTGGATCCATCTCGATGATATGGTGCAGCTGTTGCTGTGGATGATTGACACGCCACAGGCGCAGGGAGCATACAATGCCTGTGCGCCGCACGCTGTTGATAACACCACATTTGGCAAGACACTTGCGCAGACGCTCCGCGTACCAATGTGGTTGCCCGTACCACAATTCGCCTTGCGTCTTTTGTTTGGCGAGATGGCTGATGCGCTGCTGATTGGTGGGCAAGCCGTCGTCTCCGAACGTCTCGCCCCTGAAGGATTCACCTTCCGCTATCCCACACTTGACGGAGCACTCGCGGATATTTACGGGGGGTAACATGCGCAACGCATCTTGGGTTGTCTTGTTCGTGATACTTAGTGCGTGTCAAGTGTCGTTTCAGAGTGAATTCAATACCAGCGATCCTACCGCGTTCCGCCAACCCACTCACACACCAGAACCGTCGTTGGAACCTGAACGCCTGACACGTACACCATGGCCAACCCAGCCACCGAGGGAGACTGTTGCACTAGCGAACATTGATGCAATCACGGCAATCGAGAACCACACCATGCAGTTGTATGCGCAATATGCACCATCTGTGGTGGCAATCGAGGCGGCGTTTACTCATCCACCCATCGAGGGGGTTGATATTCCCGGCGAGATGTTTGTATCGCAAGGCAGTGGATTCGTCTACGACGACCAAGGGCATATTGTGACGAATGCCCATGTCGTCAGCGACGCCAACACGTACCGTATTCGTCTCGACGAACAACGCGTAGTCAGCGCGACCGTAATTGGCCGCGACAGCACATACGATATTGCGGTCCTACAACTCGACGAATACATCGACATAGCGCCTTTGACGCTCAGTCAACGTACCGCTCAACCTGGCATGTGGGTGATGGCTATTGGCAATCCGTTCGGGTTGCGCGACAGCGTCAGTGTGGGGATTGTGAGTGGGGTTGGGCGTGAACTCGCCGGGCAATACGGCAGCATGAATGACATCATTCAAGTCGATGCAGCAGTCAACCCAGGCAGCTCGGGGGGAGTCATTCTCGACAGGAACGGCGAGGTGCTCGGGATGGTCACGGCAATTCAAAGTGGCAACGGGAACTTTTCGGGGATTGGGTATGCCATTCCGGCACAGGTGCTGTCGACGGTTGTTGCACAGCTGATTCGTTAATTATCAGCAATCCAGGTGGTCGGTTGCATAATCGCATGGCGCATTTTTTGAAGATAGACGGATTGTGGCATCCAGTACGTGCCGAACTGCGCCAAGTGATCGGTCACCCACTGAGTATCGAGCAACACAAAGCCACCACGGCGTAGCCGTGATACTAGCTCAATCAGGGCCACCTTGCTGGCATCGCGGGCAAAACTAAACATACTTTCACCAGCAAATAATCCACCAATGGCCACACCATACAGCCCACCGACAAGCTGCCCATCCTGCCAGGCCTCAATGCTATGGGCGAAGCCACGCTGATGAAGTTCTGTATACACTGACACAAAATGATCATCAATCCACGTATCGGGTTGTTGGGGGCGTGGCAAGGAACAGGCACGCATCACCGCCACAAATGCGCGGTCGGACGTCAGCTGATACCGCCCCGAACGATAGGTGCGTCCCAACCGTGATGGCACATGAAAGCGTTCATCAAGCGGGATAATGCCGCGCGGATTAGGGTTATACCAACGAATAATGCCACGATCCGACATTGGAAAATGACCAGTGGTATAGGCATGTAACAAAAGCTCAGGCGTCAGTGTCGTCATATGGTGCACACATCACAGCGATACTGCATGTATTGTAATGGAATTTGCTGTACCAATGCACTCAGAGGCTCCATGGTATAATGCATGTGGTCGTGTTAATCTCTTGAAAACGGCAGTAATCGGCTCAGTCGAGGAATTCCTTCAGATTGCATCACACTGCCTATGCCTAAACAAAAAATCCCTCAATCACAATCGATTACGCCTGTGCCGTTCGTGCATCTACTCCGAAGATTCTGGGTAGTAGGGCTACTGATTGCCGTGCTCATTAACATGACGGCAATCGGGTATGTGGTATTGCGCGGCACTGACCAAATTGACAATGCCCAGATTCGTGCCGACACAAATCCACAAATTACCACACAAGACCCTATCGTTATCCGATTCAACACACCAATGTTGCAATCGACGGTGGTGAATGCACTCCAAATTATGCCACCGCACGCATATCAGCTTTTGTGGAGCGATGATAGTCAAGAATTGACGATTATGCCAGACTCGCCATGGCAAAACGCCGGCACATACACGGTACAGTTGAGCACAAGCGCACAAAGCAGAAGTGGCAGATATCTGCAACAAGGGTGGAGTGCCCAAGTCAGTGCCCAACGCGTAGTCCAGATTCGTCAGGTGTTACCAGCACCAAATCAAGTGGATGTTGCCCGGGATAGTATGATCGTAGTACGTTTTGGGCAACAGATGGTCACTCAAGCATTGGTTGGTACAGAATTAAATCAAGCGCCACTACAACTCTTTCCATTAATTGATGGCGCAAGCATATGGCTCGACTCGCGGACATTAGCGTTCCAACCACGCACATTAGCGCCAAACCAAGAATATAGTGTTACCGTACCTGCACAATTAACAGACGTCACAGGAACAGCCCTACAACGTAGTTTTACGTGGCGATTCCGGACAATGGCAACGCGCATCGAGCGCAGCTTTCCTGTATCTGATAGCCAAGATGTAGGACTGCAACAAAGTCTTGTTCTGACAATGACTGGGCAAGTCGACGAATCAGAGTTACAACAAAGCGTCCAAATCACTCCAACTGTTGAAACCCAATTAACAATCACACCGCTCGGGAGCAATCAAACCCGCGTCGACATTACTCCACAACGCGGATGGCAAAGTGGGACGCAATACGCGGTGACACTCGGTGGCGGTGACAGTGATCTCACGCCGTTTAGTACAACGTTCCGGACCGCGCCGACATTACAGCTCGTGGCACGCACGCCCGGAGATGGCGAGATTGTTGGGCGCGATCGTGAAGTACGTTTTATTTTTAATACGTTGCTTGATACGCGTACGATTACCGGTGCAATTACCATCACCCCGCCACCCATTCAGCCTGCCAAGATTAGTACGACTGGGCGCGATATTCGCATCACAGCCAATTGGGAGGTGCAGGTCAATCCGGTAATTGAGATTACCAGCGCCTTGCAGAGTACCGATGGTATCAGTCTAACAACACCAATCAGTAGCGAGCTCCGCATTGATCCGCGACAAGCGTTAGCGACATTACCTGGCGTACCAGGCGAGATTTATGATGCAAGTGTGACATCAACATTCCAACTACAAATCATCCCCAATCGCACTGCCATACTCCGCGTCTATGACGTACCATTAGCGACACTGGTACGCATGCTCGACATGGATGTACAGACGTTCCTAGCGCTTGACCCAGAGCGGTATAATCTGCCGATTCTAGCTGAGCGTGAACTACAAAATAACGATGCACAATCGCAAATTAGCCTTGACATCATGCAAAATATCACGGCCACGCCCATGAGTCGGATTTGGCTGGTCCAGCTTGTCTCGGCAAACGGGAGTCAGGATGTCCGACTAATTCGCACACAACCGGCAACTATTCATGCAGTGAGTTTGCCACAACAGATTGTCATTGGCCTTCAGTCACAACAAATACCACAACCAAATCGACCAGTCCTGGTCTTTCAGTCAGGCCAGTTGGTGTATCAAGGACAAACCAACGACCAGGGTATCTGGCAAATACCGACATACAACACCAACCAACATTTGGTCGTGATTGACCCTCAACAGCCGTTTGATGCGCATACGTTGCATACACTCCCGTTGGTCGAGAACAACGAACTCCAACTGTTGGTGGACCGGAATGCAGTTGCGAGTGGTGACCACCTGAGCGTCCTTGTATCACGCCAACAGCGCGATCAACCGCGCGAGGCAACTATTCGTATGCGCAACAGCACAGGCGAACTGGTACACCAACAATCGGTGATCTTTGATGAAGATATACACATGACCAGCGCGCGAATCCGCATACCAGACCAATTAACACCTGGCATATACCTCGTTGAATTCACCCTTGATGGACGCATGCGCCAACAGCACGTACTGATATACGGAGCGCGCACTCCATCAGCGACGATGACCCACGAACAGCGCGACGAGACCAATTATCTGACAATTCGCAATCAATATGGGCAACCGCTCGCCAATCAGTCCGTGTACTGGGTCAATGGCACACAGCATGGACAACTCCAAAGCTCATCACGTGGTGAGTTCACCATACCCACATCCCAGAACAGCACCAGTATCCTTGCAGAGACTGACAGTGGGAGCATCGTCTATCACATACTGCCGGATACTCAGTCCATGCAACTCACACTAGCGCATGCGAATTGGTTTGAGGTAAATCAAGCCGCCCTTGTGACGGTACAACTATTTGATACAATGCGCTCCACAGCTAATCGTATTGTCCAACTTGATGTACAAAACCAGGCACGGCAGGTCATTCAACGTCAACAAGTCATCACGGGCGCTGATGGCACTGCTCCTGCAACATTCACATTACCCAAAGGCCAATGGCAATTGATTGCCACCACTGACGACACCCAAACTTCAACCACGCTAAGGGTGGGCATGAATCGCATAGATACTGCATTTGAGCCTGAGACAACCAGCCTGGTGCTTGGTCAAATACCACGTTGGTACAGCAATCAACCAGCCCAAACGCCGCTCTTGCTCGCCCAATCACTCGATCAGCAAGTCCAATTCTCGTGGATCCAAAACAGTGATACCGGCATTGTAGCTAGCGATGCAATCAGTCAGACTGGAACGCTCCATACCAGCATCAGTGCGGCGGGTCTCCCCTTTCATCATAGTGGACAGCCCGTCAACAATTCAGCCTGTCCGACCACCGTGCCAATTGAGGCTTCAACACGCAATCAACTGCTCACCATACAAATGGGATATGTACCGAATAGTAGATTTTTGTTTAATGTCTATGATGTCACACAGCAACAGCCGTTGGCCGAGAGCATGAACATGACAAGCGACGAGCGTGGCTCGATTGTATTCCAACGTCCGAATAATGCGTCACACGTTGTACGTATATCGTTAATGGTGATGAGTGACGAATGTCAGATTGCAGTCACACGGACAGTACCTGTGGCACGCGCTCAATCACTCACACTTGATGCGCCAGATGTCGTACGCATCGGCGACATTATCGGTGTCACACTGACCATTCAAGATGACCAACCAGGTCAATACTCGCGATTTGTGGTCTCGCCAGAGGGATTACAAATCGTCGACACCTTGCCACAATTTGATGTGATGAGTAATCAACAGGGCTATGCAACACGCACATGGCACTACCGCGTACAAGATGCGAACGCCCAACTCACCATTGAAAGCAGTCAATCACCAACGCTCCGCTGGCAACCCACAGTAGTCGTGCCCCCCATCACCTATGCAAACGATGGATTTGTGTTACAAGGAACGACCTCGCTCCAGAAAGGTACCAATCCAGCTACACTGCTCGACATCATCATGACTCGGCAACAGTTGCAACAGGCGCTCACCAGAACACCGTATGATGCAAGCAATCCGAGCCACATCGCACATCGTATCTGGCACACCGCATCGTCAACCGATCAATTCATCCTACTCCAACAGCTGACGCAACTCACATTAGCCAATGGTGCCTGGGGCTGGGTTGGGAGTCAGATTGCTGATCCTCTCATTACAGCAGATGTTGTCATTGCACTCGCCCACGCTGGACAACCCATGCAAACACATCAAGGTGCATTGCGCTATCTACAACAACAAGTACAAAACCCGCAGTTAAGCCCGAGTATTCGGGCCATGGTGGCATACGCCCTAGCACTCAATCAGCAACCGCCGACCACAGCGATGGTGACACTTAGTCAATCGCCGCATTTACTCGGCAACGAAGGACTTGCCGCGTTACTTTTGGGTATGCCAGCCGAGTACACCTATACCATTCCCCCCATCGTGGCAGAATTGGTGCAACGGGCGCGTAGTGCACCACGAGGGCTGTGGTGGGCAGCCGATCCAGCCACGGCGTCGTTGCATAGCCAAGAAAACGTCAATGCACTGATTTATCAAGCGTTATCGTCGCTAAATGTGGCAACCGCCGAGCGCATCCAACTAGGCACGCAACTATTAAGTGCCCGTGGTGTCAATGGATGGTCTGATAGCATCTCAAATGGCAGAATTTGGTCGCAACATCGTGCGTTACTTACTACCATCACCGCCAATACGTCCATCTCGATTGTCAGCGATACGGGCCAGATTGTGCATATGGGGATGATGTCTCCAGCACAACCGATTACATTCAATGGATTACTACAAAGCGAAGAAGACGTTCTTATTGGGATTGCCCGACCACGCAACGCGCCGACACCTACAGGTGATGCAGTAATTTGGCTCCAAATGTACCGCGACGACGGAACGCTCCTCCCCAACGATGTAACACTAACACGTGGTGAAGAGGTCACGGTGCGCGTCAGCATGGCGTTCTTTTCATCGATTCCGCACGTAAGCATCAGTGACCCACAAAGCACTCTGAGCACGCTTATGACACCTCCTGTCAATGCTGCCAACATCAATTCGCACAGTGATCACCAAGCCATCACAATACATGCGAGCGTCGACACTGCCCAGATCTACCAATACCACTACCGCATCCGTTTCGACCACGTAGGGCAGAGTCTCCTCAAACCAATCGAGATTTATGATGGTAGTGGCACGCTCCACGCCCAAAGTCAAGCAGTGATGGTGTCCGTTGTTGCGCCATAATCACATCATACGCTTCTGGCTATGTGTCGCTCTTTGTGGCAGTGTGTGGTATGCAGTCGCACCGATGCCTGACACCAGCGCATTCCATTTTGCATCAGCCAAAAAACCGCAACTCGGACTCAACACGCACCTCGCCACACGCCTTCATTACCGCAGTACCATTCCTGTAGCAGCCGAGATTGTGGCACACACCAATACCGCATGGGTGCGCGAGGATATCCACTGGTTCCGCGTTCAACGGACACCAACTGCATACGACTGGCAGTTTTATGATGATGCCTTTGATGCACTCACGCAACGTCAGATGCACATTCTGGGGGTGCTTGGGCATCCACCAGGTTGGGCCACAACTAATCCGCACGATGACCCGTACAACAATTCGTTCTTTGCGCCCGATGCGACGCGCTTTGCGGCCTGGGCCGCACAGACTGTGGCGCGCTATCGCCATCAAATTCGCTATTGGCAAATCTGGAACGAGCCGGACAATGCGCTTTTTTGGCGACCAAGCCCTGACCCTATTGCATATGCACGCCTGGTGATTCTGACGAGTCGCGCCATCAAACAAGTCGATCCCGATGCGGTGATTGTCTCGGCTGGTGTCAACCCATTTAACATGGCGTTCTTGTATCGTGCAACCCAGGCCGGCCTGTGGTCGGCTATTGACATTGTCGCCATTCATCCATATGTGAATCCGAGTGCGCCAGCCTATTCGGGGTTGATACAGTCTGTGCGTTACCTTGACGGCGTACAAGCCCGCTACGGCCGCAGGCCTATCTGGGTTACCGAGTTAGGCTGGGCAAGCGGGCAAGGGGATCGCGATCCGGCCAGCGCCACTCCAGCACAACAAGCACGTTACCTCACACAAAGTATTCCGATGCTCTGGCAAATAGGCATTGATGTTGTCTTTTGGTACACCTTCAAAGACGAGGCACACAATCCTTATGGATTAATTGCCTGGGGACAAGGGAGTGACGACATGCAACCACACAAACCAGCATTCATCGCCTTTGCGCAGCTACAATCACAACGCGTCAGTCAACCGCAATTGACATCAATCCCAGTCATCTCGTTCGAAGGGCGCAAACGCACATGGGTCCGTGGTGATGAGCCCTACGGCACCGTGCGCCCACAGCGGCAGATCGTGCATGAAGGGCAGTATGCATTACGCATGGATTATGCGTTCCCGCAGGGAGGCAATCGCTATGTGGTGTTCCGCCATCGCCGCCCGTTACTTATCCCTGCGCATACCTACGCCCTCAGCCTGATGGTATACGGCAATAACCAAAGTCATGAACTCAAGCTCTGGCTCAAAGGCGGCGATGGCGCCGTGGTACAACTGCAAATTGCGCCATTGGGGGGCGGCGGCTGGCGCCGCATCGTGGTGCCGATTCCGGCGCAATTTGCCCCATGGGATTTGATTACGCCGGGTGATGGCCAGCTCCGAGCACCTATTCAGATTGAGGCCATCGTACTTGATGACAATCCAGACGGCAGTGGCCAAGACGGAACGTTCTTCATTGATAGCATTGAAGCGCTCGTACTCCCCCGCTAATACACAGTTTGGAACGAGTATGGCGGTTTATCATTAAAAAACATACATATACCGTATCAAAACGCCATATATCGCCCATACTATCCTTCACGATTTTGATGCACATATCCTTAGCGAGCCATTTTTTGCGTGAATAGTGCGACCAATATCCATCAAAAACATTATTATAATGACAAAAATTCCGTTGTTTGTACATTTTATACAAATACCATTTGTAAGAAACATCCAAAAACAGTGGAAATAATTCGTGTGAAATACACCTTTCGCAATTTATTCGTGCAAATTATACTACTTTCAATCCACAGAGCAACTCAAAGAACGAGCGGCGAAGCAATGAAGCGAGTGGCGTCGTGAGTGACACGACGGGTAAAACAAACGCAGAGGAACACAAGAGGAGAGAGATCATGGCACTCGATGCAAAAGGCGTTCTCCAGCTTATCAAGGAGAAGAACATTCAAATCGTTGATACTCGCTTCACCGATTTGTTTGGTGGATGGCAGCACTATTCATTGCCAGCCTCACGTTTGACCGAAGACATGATGGTCGAGGGGTTGGGGTTTGACGGTTCATCAATCAAGGGCTTCCAGGCCATTCACGAGAGTGACATGTTGATGATTCCCGACCCAAGCAGCGCCTTCATTGATCCATACTGCAAGATCCCCACCTTGGTCATGATTTGTGACGTGATTGATCCGTTGCAGCGCCAGCCATATTCACGCGACCCACGTTTTGTAGCACGCAAGGCTCAGGAGTACCTCAAGAGCACGGGCATTGCCGACACGGCATACTTCGGTCCAGAGGCTGAGTTCTTCATGTTCAGCGATGTGCGCTTCAACCAGACGTCAAACTCGGGCTACTACTTCTTGGATAGCCCAGAGGGTATCTGGAACAGCGGTGCTGAGGTCCCAGGTGGCAACAAGGGTTACCGCGTGCGCTACAAAGAGGGCTACTTCCCAGTACCACCAACCGATACCTTGCAGGACATTCGTTCAGAGATGATCCTCAAGATGGCCGACATTGGTATTGACATCGAATTGCACCACCACGAGGTTGCCACGGCTGGTCAATGTGAAATCGACATGCGCTTCGACACCTTGTTGACAATGGCTGACAAGTTGCAGAAGTACAAGTATGTGGTACGCAACACGGCCAAGGAACACGGCTACTCAGCGACCTTCATGCCAAAGCCAATCTTTGGTGACAACGGTAGCGGTATGCACGTCCACCAGAGCTTGTGGAAGGACGGCCAGCCGTTGTTCTTCGACAAGAACGGCTACGCGTTGTTGTCAGACACGGCTCGCTGGTACATCGGTGGTGTTCTCAAGCATGCGCCAGCTTTGTTGGCCATTTGTGCACCAACCACTAACAGTTACCGCCGCTTGGTACCGGGCTTTGAGGCACCAATCAACTTGGTCTACTCAGTGCGCAATCGCTCGGCTGCCATTCGTATTCCGACCTACTCAGATTCACCAAAGGCGCGCCGCGTTGAAGTCCGGTTCCCGGATCCAACCACCAACCCATACTTGGCCTTTGCAGCCATGATGATGGCCGGTTTGGACGGTATCCAGAACAAGATCGAGCCACCTGCGCCGCTCAACGTCGACATCTACGAGTTGTCAGCCGAAGAGAAGGCCCACATCCGCAGCACCCCAGGCAGCTTGGCCGAGGCCTTGAATGCACTCGAGGCGGATCACGAGTTCTTGCTCAAGGGTGGCGTGTTCAGTAAGGATTTGATCGAGTCGTTCATCGACATCAAGCGCTCAAAGGATGTGGTATCGGTTGCCTTGCGGCCACACCCATACGAGTTCTTCATGTACTACGACGCCTAAGTTTTTTACACCGGTGTGAGGGGCAATCGCTCCTCACACCACCCACACCACACCTAACCCCTTTGATCCGAAAAATTCATTTTGGGACCCCCGATCAGGTAGGTAAGTAACGCATTGCGACGCTGCAAACGTTCCCTCGATCGCATCCATATTGGTAGGTACTCCGCGGCAGCGATGATGCCATGACGCAGGGTACTGAGCGCGAGCATACGCAAATTTTGCTTACAGTGGAGGTTTCACATGGACGCAATCAATGGTGCAGATACCGCATGGGTCTTGATTTCGACCGCACTTGTCATGTTAATGACCCCGGGCTTAGCGTTCTTCTATGGCGGTATGGTACGCCAAAAGAACGTCCTCTCGACCTTGATGCACAGCTTCTTCATTCTCGCTTTGATTAGTGTGCAATGGGTATTGTGGGGCTACTCACTTTCGTTCTCACCGAGCGTTGGTGGGTTCATCGGTGGACTTGACTGGATTGGGCTCAATGGTGTGGGCATGGAGCCTAACGCCGATTATGCAGCCACTATCCCGCACTTCAGCTTCATGGCATTCCAGATGATGTTCGCCATCATCACGCCCGCCTTGATCTCGGGCGCATTTGCTGAGCGCAAGCGCTTTGCTGCATTTGCAGTGTTCGCAATTGTATGGGCCACCGTTGTATATGCGCCAGTCGCCCACTGGGTCTGGGGTGTCGGTGGTTGGATCCGCGAAATGGGGGCACTCGACTTTGCTGGTGGTACGGTCGTCCACATTACCTCGGGGGTATCAGCGCTCGTATGTGCCTTGGTTCTCGGCAAGCGCCTCGGCTACGGCAACGAGTCAATGCAGCCACACAACGCCACCTACACGTTGTTGGGTACCGGGCTGTTGTGGTTCGGCTGGTTCGGCTTCAATGCCGGTAGCTCACTCGGCGCCAATGGGTTGGCCGCTAGTGCCTTTGTGACAACCAACACGGCTGCTGCCGCTGGTATGTTGGCCTGGTTGGGCGCAAGCTGGTTGCGCCACCGCCGTCCGAGCGTCTTGGCTGCCTCAGCTGGTGCTATCGCCGGATTGGTTGGTATCACGCCTGCTGCCGGGTTTGTCACCCCAATGGCCGCCTTGATTATCGGTTTAATCACCGGATTAATCTGCTTCTTTGCAACTGAGTATGTGGTACGCGGTCGCGTTGACGATTCACTCGACGTCTTCGGTGTGCACGGTGTCGGTGGTATCGTCGGAGCCATCTTGACCGGCGTCTTTGCCACTACCACCGTCAACAGTGCTGGATTCGATGGGTTGTTGTACGGCAATCCTGGCCAGTTAGTGACGCAAATTGTTGCTGTAGCGGTTGTCGCCGCCTATGCAGCAGTTGTGACCTTTGTGCTCCTCAAAGTGATTGACGCCACGATGAAAATCCGCGTCACGGAAGAAGAAGAGCAGGCTGGTCTCGATAGCTCACAACATGGTGAAGCTGCCTACGGCGACGTTAAGTAGAAAATATCTCCTCTGCTACTCACCCCTTTGTTACCAGTTATTTGGTAACAAAGGGGTGAGTTTGTTATCGTATAGTTATAAATTCTCACTTGACATTTTTATCACAAGTTAATATAGTTATCACTACCTAATTATTACTTTGCAATGAAGCACCAGCAGCACACCAAAGACGGCGTGCACGCTGGTTTTTTGTACATTTACCCCGACCACTTTCACCACAATTCGGTTAGCGGTATAAAAAGGCCGTATCCACCTGAGAGGATTCAGCATGAGCGTACCACACCTTCCTAAAGCCCAAGGCTTGTACGATCCACGCTTTGAACACGACGCCTGTGGCATCGGTTTCGTTGCGCGCCTCAATGGCCAAGCCCAGCACGATGTCGTCTCAATGGCACTTACTGCGTTGGCACGTATGCAACATCGTGGCGCAGTCGCAGCAGACGGCAAAAGCGGCGACGGCGCAGGTGTGTTGACGCAATTACCACTACCATTGATTACCCGCGAGTTGGCAGCCCACAACGTCATTGCTGACACGCGTCATATCGCAGTTGGTATGATATTTATGCCCCAAGATGTAACGGTACGCGACCAGTTGCATCAGTTATTTGTGCACCATGCACGGAACCACAACGTCACAATCGTACATTGGCGCACGGTACCAATCAATACTGCCTATCTTGGAGACCGCGCTGCAGCGTCGTGTCCAGTGATTGAGCAGTGTTTCATCGTGCCACAGTTCCCCGTAGTTGACGCCCAGCGGTACGAGCGCACGCTCTACTTGTTGCGCCGCGACATGGAGGCAGCTGCTGAGAGTATGGGATTGGCAGGATTTGCGATTCCATCACTCTCACACCGCACTATCATCTACAAGGGGCTTGTCACCGCCCAGCACATGGCAGATTTTTATGTCGATTTGCGCGACTCCGACTACACTACCGCAGTCGCTGTCTATCATCAGCGCTACTCGACCAATACATTCCCCACCTGGGAGCGCGCCCAACCGTTCCGCATGTTATCGCATAACGGCGAGATCAACACGCTCAACGGCAACGTGATGTGGATGCAAGCGCGTGAGGCGGCCTGGCGGGCTGCCGGTTGGAACGGTGCCGAGCCAGTGCCAGTCAAATCAGATCTGGGCGCCCGCGTCGCCACCACAGGGCCAATTATCAACTTGAGCGGCAGTGACTCATCGATGCTCGACAACGTGCTCGAGTTAGTTGTGATGGGTGGGCGCGACATTCGCCATGCATTGGCCATGTTAGTGCCCGAGGCCTGGGAGCGCATCAAGGACATGGATCCAAGCTGGCGCGCCTTCTACCAATACCACTCAACGATTGTCGAGCCTTGGGACGGCCCTGCGGCCTTGGCGTTTTGTGACGGCAACGTGGTCGGGTTGTCGCTCGACCGCAACGGTCTGCGCCCAGCCCGCTTCTTCCAAACCGAAGACGGCTTAATTGTGTGTGGCTCCGAGGTCGGCACAGTCGATATCCCCGAGGCCAAAATTATCCGTAAGGGCAAGGTTGGCCCTGGCCAGATGATTGCCGTCGATTTGCGCCGCGGCGTCTTTGAGGAGAATCAGGCCATCAAGAGTCATCTCGCAGCCCGGCGCCCATACGCCGAGTGGCTGACGCAGGAGATGCAGGTCTTGGCGCCTGCCTCATCGGCGCGCTACGGTGGCGGCATGAACGCCGTTGACGGCGACAAAGAGGCCCAGGCTGCGCAACTCGGTGAGTTCCAACAGGCCTTCGGGTATACCGCCGAGGAGCTCTCGGTCGTCTTGCGACCCATGGCCCGCGACGGCCAAGAGCCGGTCGGCTCGATGGGCGACGATACGCCGTTGACCATCTTTGCGGAGCGCAGTCGCCCCGTCTACAGCTACCTCAAGCAACGCTTTGCTGAGGTGACGAATCCGCCGATTGACCCACTGCGTGAGGAGTTGGTCATGTCGCTGGCCACCATGCTCGGCGCACGTGGACACCTGCTTGAGGAGACTCCACAACACGCCCATTTGTTGCGTCTCTCTGGCCCAGTTTTGAGCGACGCCTATCTCGAGACCATTCGTACGCACAGCGATCCAGCCTTTGCTAGTGCCACCATTGATACGACATTCAAGGCATCGGTCGGCCCTGACGAATTGCAGAATGCCTTGATGGCGCTGGGCACCAAGGCCTGCCAAGCAGCCCGATCAGGTGCCCGAATTTTGATTTTGAGCGACCGTACCGTCAGCGAGCGCAAGGCTCCTATCCCGTCGCTGCTCGCCGTTGGCGTGGTCCATCGCGCCTTGGTTGACGCCGGCTTACGCCGAAGCATCAGCGTGGTGGTCGAAAGTGGCGACATGCGCGAGGTACACCACCTAGCCTGTTTGATTGGTATGGGCGCCGAGGCTGTCAACCCGTGGTTGGCCATCGCCTCAGTCCGTTCTATCGCTGTTGAGCGCCAAGAGGTCAAGGGCAGCAAAGCAGCTGACAGCGAAGAGAGCGACAAGCTCAATGCGCTCTCACCAGCTGAGCTCGCTGACGAAGCCGAGCACAACTATGTACACGCGCTCGAGAAGGGCCTGCTCAAGGTTATGTCCAAGATGGGTATTGCCACCGTGGATAGTTACTGTGGCGCCCAAACCTTTGAGGTGATTGGGCTCAGCACTGACGTGACTGATCTCTGCTTTAGCGGTGTGCCAACCCGGCTCGGCGGTCATAGCATTCGCCAACTCGCCAGCATGGTGCTCGAGCATCATGATGCGGCATTCGCCAGTCGCTTGCCATTAGTAGCGTCACGCACCAGCTTGGCCAATCCTGGCTTCTACAAGTTCAAGAAAGACGGCGAGTACCATGCTTTCTCACCGGCCGTCGTCCATGCATTACAAAAAGCCGCCAACGGTGGTGACTACAACGTCTACAAGGACTACAGCAATTTGGTGCAACAACGCCGCACCGAGATCCGTGATTGGTTGACGATTGAACCACTCGGTGCACCAGTCGCGCTCGAGACGGTCGAGCCCATCGAGGAGATCGTCAAGCGCTTCTCGACGGCTGCCATGTCGCTCGGCTCAACCAGCCCGGAGGCCCACGAGACGCTGGCCATTGCCATGAATCGCCTTGGTGGACTCAGTAACAGCGGTGAGGGTGGCGAGGGCGAAGAGCGCTATAACAATGAGCGCAACAGTACTATCAAGCAGGTGGCCTCGGGCCGATTCGGCGTCACGCCGGGCTATCTGACCTCGGCCAAAGAGCTCCAAATCAAGATGGCCCAAGGTGCCAAGCCAGGTGAGGGCGGCCAAATCCCAGCTGCCAAGGTCACCGAGGAGATTGCCCGTACGCGTCATACGATGCCCGGCATCTCGCTCATCTCCCCACCACCACATCACGATATCTACAGCATCGAGGACTTATCGCAGTTGATTTATGACCTCAAGCAGGTCAACCCGGCCGCCGACGTATCAGTCAAGCTGGTCGCGGAGGCAGGCGTTGGTACCATCGCTGCCGGCGTGGCCAAGGGCGGCGCCGAGGTGGTACATGTCAGCGGTCACTCGGGTGGCACCGGCGCTGCGCCGTTGTCGTCCATCAAGCACGCCGGCGTCAACTGGGAGCTCGGTTTGGCCGAATCACAACAGACGCTGGTGCTCAACGGTTTACGTAGTCGCGTGCGCGTGCGCATTGACGGCGGCATCAAAAACGGCCGTGACGTGGTCCTTGCCGCCTTGATGGGCGCCGACGAGGTATCATTTGGGACGGCTGCCTTGGTCGCCGAGGGGTGCGTCATGGCGCGTACTTGCCACAACAACAACTGCCCGGTCGGCGTGGCCACCCAGCGCCCTGAGTTACGGGCGAAGTTTACCGGCACACCTGAGAGCGTCATCCACTTCTTGTTGCATGTTGCCCACGAAGTGCGCGAAATCCTGGCTGAGCTCGGTGCCACATCGCTCAACGAGATCATCGGCCGCACCGATTTGCTACGACAGATCCCACGCACGCACGACGATGTCTCACTCGAGCGCTTGATTCAATACGTGGCTGGCCCCAACGATGCCATTCGCTATATGGGTGAGCCCAACACGATTGTCCAGACCAGCGACCTAAACACGGCAATTCTCGCCGATGCGCAGGCAGCCATTGATGGTGGTGCAGTCACGTTGTCATACCACGTCCGCAACACCGACCGCACGGTGGGTGCCACCTTATCGGGTGCCATCGCCAAGCGCCACGGCGGCAAGGGATTGCCCGCCAAGCACATCACAATTAACCTGCGCGGTAGCGCTGGACAGAGTTTAGGGGCATTTTTGGCTGCAGGTGTGGCAATTCAGCTCGACGGTGAGTCCAATGACTACGTGGGCAAGGGTATGTCGGGCGGCATGATTCGCGTCAAGCCAAGCAAGGATGCCCGCTTTGTCTGGAGCGACAGCGCCATCATCGGCAACACCTGTCTGTATGGTGCGACCGCAGGTGAGTTGTACGCCGCTGGACGCGCCGGTGAGCGCTTTGCAGTGCGCAATAGCGGCGCAGTTGCAGTAGTTGAGGGCACCGGCGATCACGCCTGTGAGTACATGACAGGCGGCGTCGTGATGATTCTGGGTGAGACAGGGCGCAACGTCGGCGCTGGCATGACCGGTGGCGTGGCCTACATCTACGACACCAACGGCAACTTCCCCATGCGCTTTAATGGCGACATGGCCGAGGCTAGCCGCTTGCGCGACATCGACGACGGCATCGTCTTGGCGTTACTCAAGCGCCACGTCAAAGAGACCGGCAGCCCGCGTGCCACCGAGATTCTCAACAACTGGCCAGCCACCCGCGCCTCATTCTGGTGCGTGCGCCCCAAGGGGCTTGAGGAGCTGGTCATGCCCCGCGTCATCGCCTTGGTCGACAACAACGTCAAGGCCGGCATGTAATCGAGCCACTCATACAACCAACAGCCCCTGCGGTGATGTACCGCAGGGGCTGTATTTATTGAGATTCGTGCCAGGTTTTATCGAGATCAATCGTCTGCCACTGGCCAAAGCGCCACAACGAAATCTGATTGTCGAGGCGTTCGCCCACATCAAACGAGATTAAGGGTACCGCCGGATGGAGGGCCTGTGTCGGTCGCTGGTCATACGTGCCGATTCGTGGTTGAATCACCACATAACGCAACCGCTCATCGTTCTCGACTACCGCCCGCTGGCGCAACCGCCAGCGCAACTCCGGCACCTGTTGCGCATCGAGCTGCCAGATGGCCATCAGCTCACCGTTGCGCGGCGCCACATCGAACCACACCTCGCCTGCTACAGTCTGACACGCCAGCCGCAACAAGGGCTCGCCGTATACTCCAATTGACACGCCGATCACTGTTATCTGATCGCGGACAAGTGCATCATGGAGCCCCTGCGCGGCCATGCCCCAAGCACCTTGGCGCATGCGCCACTGCCAGACACTCGCCACGGGATCGTTATTGGGCATCAGGACTGTTGCTGGTGTGCCATCGCTCAACAGGCGGTGTGGCGCATACAAATCAGTGACGTGGTAGAGCCGCTGGTAGGGCGTCACAATATCGAGCTCGTACGGATTACCCCCCGACGCATGCACCAGTTGCGTGCGATATTGGTTGGGTGCCAACTGATACCAGGCCTCGGCATTCAGCCACGTGACGCTTTGATTGGCAAAGCGCCAGAACATCTCGACCTGCCAGTATTGTGATTGATCGGTCGTCAGCGGTTTGGGTTGAAAGAGCGTTCGCTCCGCCATCTGCAACAACGCCCGCGCTTCCTGTGGCACAAGCACATGCGGTTGTACCTGTTGACTCACAACCACCGGTGCGACCCACAACGCTCCCACTGCCACCAACCAGGTCGCTTGTCGCAATAATACGTGGCGGCGCGATACAGGTTGCGGGATATCGGGGTATTCAACACTCGCTACCGCAACAAGCAACGCTTGTCGGACGCGTTGTAAGGCCATATCGGCTCGACGGCACGCATCACATTGACGCAGGTGTGCACGTGCCGACTGGCGGTCACCATGGGTCAGCTGAATGCGCACATGCAAACACGCAAACGCACCAACGTGCGGTTGAATGATATGCGTTGGGATGGCAGGATCGAGCAACGGCGCGCACTGCACAAACGCATAAAAAAGCGCTCGCGGATTGGTCACCGGTCCCAACGTACGGCCAAACACCAACTGGGCCACCGCAACCCGCTGATCCCATGACATCCGCATGACACGGGCAACCAATGGCTGTGTTCGGGCCCAACGCGGCGCCAACCAACGGCGCACCTGTGCATCACTCCACCAGCGCGCCGCATCGCCAAGCCAACCACGGTCAAGGAGGGCGATGGGTGTATCAGTGGCGACGGCACGCGCATACGGTCGACTCGCGTGTGTTGGCGTGCGCCATACAAGCAGCGCAATTGATTTCCATTCGTGCGGGATTGGTGTGGTCATGATGTGTCGTGTATCTCAGCCATAATTGATGTGGCTTTATTGTAGCAGTCGAATTCAAGATATAAAGTCAAGACACAGTATAATGGTAAGGAGCATTTTTAATACGAAGCTGAAAGATTGTGCCATGATGCAACCACCACGTGCCCACATACAACCACATGCAACCCAGGTACATGGCCACACACTCAACGACGACTACTTCTGGTTGCGCGAGCGTGACA
>Ga0315902_10003326_pt1 | contig 24191 bp, 14 predicted proteins | sample LakEriMetagenome_9_FD_203523 | JGI IMG/M metagenome (GOLD analysis project Ga0315902, IMG submission 203523) | Freshwater fungal communities from buoy surface, Lake Erie, Ohio, United States - Buoy 12 MA117 | ecosystem: Environmental > Aquatic > Freshwater > Lake > Lake biofilm | place: USA... | reverse complement strand
CGGCCAATTTTATCTCCTCCCGGTTCAGGTATATACGCTACACCAAAACGAGCGAGCAGAGGACCAATAATCATAATAGAACCGCGCAACGCGCCCCCCTTCTTTTTGAAATCGTCGGTGAGCAGATATTCCAGATTTACATCTTTGGCCTCGAAAGCATAGGTGTGCTCGTCGATTTTGGTAACGGCAACACCCATTGCGCCCAACAATTCAATCAACTTCATAACATCCCGTATGTTGGGGATATTGGAAATAACGACCCTCTCTTCTGTCAGGAGAACAGCAGATATTATTTGAAGCGCTTCATTTTTGGCGCCTTGTGGTATTACTTCCCCACTGAGTTTTTTTCCTCCGATAATTTCAAACGATGCCATGCTTACTATTTTAGGTATTCAAAGAACACCTTTCGCAAACACTACAAATCGGCGCTTTTAGAAAATTATTGACAGCGCAAGGTGATTTAAACAGTTTACTTCACCACTTTCATTCGCTTACGCGCAGGCAACCCTAGATATGTAAGGGCAATTTCAGGTCCTCCGGCGCGTCCATCGATAAATGGCATTTTCGCCAGTCGTATGTCATACCCAAAACTAATCGCTGCTACACGCTTATATTCAAACCCGATAAAAGGTGAAATGGCGTCCTTCCAGCGATAATACATACCAACGCGCGCCAAACTAGCTGTCCTCACATCGGTATACTTCGACTCCTCACCAATCCGATATTCGACTGTAGCACCCAACATCACCTCATTCGCCCCACCCTGACGCTGAACAAGGGCATCATATTTCATATCGATATGTTCATATCGCTTGATCCATGCTCCCTTAAACACTTGACGCACACGCATGCGATCATCACCCCTTGCCACCATGGTAATTTGCTGATTGGCATGGTAAATTGAGTAGCCTAAATCATACTTCCTTTTTGCTCGATGCTTCCAGTGAAAGCCTGTGGCCAAATCAACAAAACTTCTTGTGGTCGTAATAAACCTTTCACGGTCATCGATGGTTGGGTCGTAAGTGATTCCATTGAACTGCGTATCCCAGGCCAAGCCTTCGAAATTCATACTTCGCTGCTCGAAACCAAGCTGAAAGCCTGCCGAAATCAAATCATCATCTGACGCTACAAGGTTATATGCAGCCGTACCCTTCACCATAAACGATTTCTGTTGCGCAATTCCCGCAGCATCCTGCAATAGCAACAACCCGAAACCAAGAAAATTATCATTATTCACGCTCAACAATTTGTATTGTGCATCGAGACCGTTCGTGGTAAATCCGGAACCTATGTTTCGCCATTGCCGGCGATGCAAAATGGTACCCCTCATCATCGTTTCAAACTGACCGGTGAGCGCAGGATTAATGAGTTGAGAGCAGTTATTGTACTGAGAAAAATGAATATCCTGAGCACTGACGGAAAATACCGTGAAGCACGTAAGACATCCGATGCAAAAAACGTATAGGAAATTCTTCATGTTCATGCTTGCCTTTATCGTATTAATACAACTTCACCGACACGTTCTACCTTCGTGGCACCGCCGATGGTTGCAGACAGTGTATAGTAGTAGCTGCCCGAAGGTGCAGGAACCCCGCGCAACTGACCATCCCATCCAATCGATGGTGAATTCGACTCAAAAACAACCTCTCCCCAACGACTATAGACTCGGAATTCCATTCGAGAGACATACAACCCACGCACATATAACGTATCATTCTTTTCGTCCCCATTGGGCGAGAAAATATCCGGAATAAATACCGGGTTTTGAGGCAGAATACACAAATCCAATGAAGTGGAATCGGAACATCCGCCCTCGTTCACGACTGAGAGCGAAATAGTATACTGCCCTGCTTCATCGTAGGCATATACCAGTCCTTCTCCAACGATTAAATCTGCACTACTACCATCTCCAAAGTACCAGGTTCCTTCGACGGCGTTTTGTGAATTGTTCGATAACTGGATATTCCCAATACTCTCGAAAGGAACGCACAGTTCGTTGGGACTTATTGAAAACGCTGCAACAGGTTCAGTGTATGCGGGCACCGACACCGAAGTATCACGCTCACATTGGTTGTTATCGGTGATTACAATTTCAACCGCCGAACCGGCATCCATAGCGTATGTGGCAGCATTGCCGGGTTCTCCATTCCATTCTACGCTGTAATTGCCTGCAGGGCTTATGGCAAGTTGCACGAATCCTTCTTCACCCGGACAGAGCGTATCTGATGTTGTTGCCTGAAATTCGAATCGAGGGTACATGATAATTTCTATGCTCTGTGTTTGCGGGTCTGAACAACCATCATCCACAATGAGCGATACGGTGGTCGACTCCGTATAAGTCAACGTGTTACTTGCCGAGTTGGGAGCACCATGACTCCAGTTGTAGGTGATGTCATTATTCGGATAACCACCATTCACATCAGCACTTAGTGTAGTTGTCTGTTCGTAGCATATTGGATTGTCGGAAGCGGTCAAGGGCTCCAATACAAGGGGTGGATACACAATAAATTCTGCGGTGTCGGCCACTTCAGGACAATACAGGGGTACGATTTTGTATACAACGCTATACTCCCCATCAGATAGTTCTGCAGGATTGAACGTATTCTCAGCTAGCGAACCCAACAACAATCCACCGGGTGGAGTTGTCTCAAATTCTACCTCATAATCTTGGCTGCAATAGACGTCGTTAATTCCGTTTATCTGAGGCTCAATTAAACCCTCAACCGTTACACGAATACTATCTCCACAACCTGCCGGATTGGTCCAGCGTACGAAGTAGGATCCCACATCTGCCTGAGCAGGATCGAACAAACCTGTCGAAGCATTAACAATACCTGACCCCGACCAAGTGCCTCCGGGAACAACAGAAGCGAGAATAACCGGATTATCGCTCGCACAAAAATTTTGAGGTGCATCAGGAAGGTTGGGTGAAAAAATGCGGACCAAGACCGAGTCCTCACAATTGTTGGAGAAATAATAGATATAACTCAGACCAATTGGAAGAGCTTGTGGATTCAGAGTAAACCCATTGACAGCTGAACCGCTTATACCCGGTCCCAACCACGAACCACCTGCCGGTGAAACACTGCCAACCAGTGCCTGGTTGATTGCAACAGTCGAATTCGTAATACAAAAACTAATTTCACTCACTTCAACTTGAGGGCTGACCAGCGAAATAAACATAGTATCTATGCAACCGTTCAGAGCCTGGTAGGTTATGAGCGTTTCAGTATCCTGAGAGAACGCTCCCGGATTAAACATGCCGGTATTTGCGTTCATAATAGCTCCCAACACTGGACTCGACCAAATTCCGCCAACAGGTATGGGAGTGGGATCCAGAACTGCAGGGGCTTGCAATGGGCAAAGCACCACCGACTCCAGGATGTCAATCTCTTTGACAAATACGGAAAAATCGTCATCGCACCCGTTGATTGCATAATTAAGGATAACGTTTCCCGGCTGTGCGTTGGAGGGGTTGAAGGTACCCAGGGTCGGGTTGACTATTCCGGGGCCCGACCACGTTCCTCCGAATGGATTTGCTGGAAGGGTTACGATGCCTGCGCTTTGGCAAATCGGTTCCAACACGAAAGGGCCGGCTATCGAGTCGACCGTTACCTGAGTGACATCAACGCAACCATTGACTTCATAAATGGCCTGAAAACTCCCTTCATTGAGAGGGTCAAAAATTCCCGAAGCAGATGTTTGAAGTCCAGACCAAACACCTCCGGCAGGAGTTGCAGATAGCTGGAAAGGCGTGCTACCGGCACATGCAGCGGCGGCTGGCTGGGCAGCAATGGGAGTGACCGTTATCTCCATGCTATCAACACAAATAGCTGAGTTGAAATAAATTGTATGGAGCCCTCCGCCGGCTAGATCGGGATTGAAAACATTGGAGCCCGTTGCAACTCCCGGCCCCGACCACACCCCCGCTGTTCCGGCCTGCAAAAGGACATTCGCAGCCGACTGACAGACCGTTTGATCTTGAGTAAAGATGTTGACGTTTTCAACATTCAGCGTATAGGACTGAGTTAATTGTTGGCCGGTCTCAAGCTCGGTAATCACCACCGTGTAAGTGGTAGTCATTGGAGGGCACACCGTATGAGGTCCCGATGTAGGCAACAATCCATTACTCCACGAATAACTGTAATTAAAACATCCCTGTGTCGACACCTGAAGAGCTGTACACTCGCCCGGGCAGATGGTTGGCGAGGTTGCCACAATTTCCGCATTGATTGGACAATTATCGAATAAAAAGGAAGTACCCAATTCAAACTCATGCAGTACGCCGCATGCGTCGGGAATTTCAATGGTAAGATTGAGCAAAATATTACAATTGAAACTCAACGGATGGTCCAAGGTAAGGGTCACGAGGTCCGTAGAACCGGCAGCGCAGTTTGCGTCAATAGACAGCACCTCATACTCCTCCGAACTCGAAGTAATAGTGAACTCCGCATTTTCGAACCACTCACATGGCACAGGCGACGATAGCTCGACATTCAGTTGCACGGACTCACAGCCAGGCGGGTTGGGTACGGAGATAGCCGGCGCGACCGGAAGAGATACCTGCGATGACCAATAAAGGCTGAAACCGGCTGCGTTGACACTTCCGTTGGAGGTAAAAACAAAGGTAACAGTGCCACTAGTGGCAACCAATTGGCCGGGTGATGTCTGTCCGGTGAAAACGCCCAAGATGGTTCCACTTGCTACTGTTCCATCGTATATCACCAAGGAATCCTCGTTTTCTTGAAGCGAAAAAGCCCCGAAAAAAGTAACGTTCACAATACCATCGGCTTCGATGACGGTAGTTATATTCTCATCCTGACCATACGATGATGTCGGACCACCACTATCGTACAACCGTCCGAAACAGCTATTGATGGTGGTTGGCGACATATTGAACTCCGGATAGTCCCACTGAGCATGTAAAGCCAACGGCCCTAATAAAACCGACAGCATGACGCCCAAGCAATACGTAGCTTTCATATTAACAAGTTGAGTATTCAGATATAAAACAAGGTGCAAATTACTACACAATGACGGCGCACACATTTATTCGGTTGCAACGTCTGTAAACAAATGATTGTCGAATAAATGAAATCCGCTCGAAACGTCTCACGTTGGGCTAATTGCACACTACTTTTGCACCATGTCGTTAAATAAAGAAATTCGTCGAATTACGACCAACACCCTGCAAGAAATGAAGCAACGGGGAGAGAAAATTTCCATGCTCACTTCATACGATTATAGTATGGCGCGCATGGTCGATGGCGCCGGTATCGATGCCATCCTTGTTGGCGACAGTGCAAGCAATGTTATGGCCGGGCACGAAACCACGCTGCCAATTACCCTCGATCAAATGATTTACCATGCCCAAGGGGTGGTGCGGGCAGCCAAGCGTTGCCTGGTAGTAGTCGATCTGCCCTTTGGCTCGTATCAAGGCAATTCAAAAGAAGCCCTCAATTCCGCCATTCGTATTATGAAAGAAAGCGGCGCGCACGCTGTGAAAATGGAGGGAGGCGCTGAAATTCGTGAATCCGTGCAACGCATTTTGACCGCCGGTATTCCGGTTATGGGGCACCTAGGCCTCACGCCACAAAGCATCTACAAATTCGGCACATACCAAGTGAGAGCCAAGGAAGAGCAAGAGGCCGATCGATTGTTGAGTGATGCCAAAGTGCTCGATGAATGCGGATGTTTTGCCTTAGTGCTCGAGAAAATACCTGCTGCTCTTGCGGCTCGTGTAACCGAATCCATCGAAATACCTACCATCGGCATTGGTGCAGGCGCTGCCGTCGATGGCCAAGTGCTCGTGGTGAACGATATGCTAGGCTACACCCAAGACTTCAGCCCGCGATTCCTGCGCAGGTATATGAATGCGGGAGAACAAATACATTCCGCCGTCAGTCAATATGTGCAAGACGTAAAAAGCGGTGACTTCCCGAACGACAAAGAGCAATATTGATCATAACTGCAGCGACTAAAATGGTCGCATAAATATTTTAAGTAGGACATATGGAACAGCAATCAAGCTCGAAAAGCGCCCGCGATTGGCGTCAGGCCCCCAAGGATCCCATCATCATGAGCACCGTCGAAAATCTGCGTGTGCTCTATGAAGACAATCACATTGTGGTGGTCAATAAGCGCAATTCCGATATTATCCAAAGCGATATTAGTGGCGACCGAACCCTGTGCGAAACGGTCAAGACCTATGTAAAGCAGAAATACAATAAGCCGGGCTTGGCTTTTATAGGAACAGTGCATCGATTGGATCGGCCGGTAAGCGGTATTGTCATTTATGCGCGCACTACCAAAGCGCTGAATAGGCTTTCGAACATGTTTAAGTACAGAGAAGTTCAGAAAACCTATTGGGCAGTGGTAAAAGGGACTCCGGATCCCCATGAAGCAACCATCGTAAACTATTTGTGGAAAGACCAAAAGCTCAATAAAACGTTTGCCTTTCCAAATGCCGGTGCCGATAGAAAAGAGTCGGAATTGAGCTACAAGGTCGTTGGTGTTGGGGACAACTATACATTCGTCGAGGTATATCCTAAGACCGGCCGTCATCATCAAATTCGCGCTACCCTGGCAAGCCTGAACTGTCCTATTAAAGGGGATATTAAATACGGAGCCAAAAGAACCAACGATAACGCATCCATTCACCTGCATGCGCGAAAAATAGAATTCATGCACCCGGTGAAGAAAACCCCTGTCAGCATTGTGGCCCCACCACCCGACGATGCGCTGTGGAATGAGTTTTTGCGGGTGTCCTTTGAACTATAGGCCCTAATTACACGTGGGTCTGTTGAAAAAGGAATTCAAAATAGCACATTACACTTTTGAAACACAGCAGGCTTTAGTAGATTTGCCACCGATTAATTTAGTAACCACATCAAAATAAACCGAATGAAAAACACCGGCTTATATCTTTTAGCTGCTCTCCTTTGTGCAGTAACCATTATTGGTTGTGCCAATTTAAAATCAATGGAAAAGGCAGCACAAGAAATGGGAATTAAAGCCAATCCGAACCCGCTGGAAGTTCATGGCGATACCGTTGCGCTTACCGTGTCGGGCACTTTTCCTCCAAAATATTTCCCCAAAAAGGCAGGAATAGAAGCTGTTCCGGTTTTTGTGCATAGCGGTAAAGAAACCCGATTCAAATCTTCTTACTATCAAGGGGAACAAGCGGTTGGCAATGGCAGCGTGGTACCATTCAAAATTGGTAAAAGCTTCACCTATACAGATCGCATAGCCTATTCACCCGAAATGGCCAATGGCAAACTCGAATTGCGCATCCATGGTCGCCAGGGAAGTAAAGAAGCTGATTTCCCTGCATTAGCAATCGCTGATGGTATCATAACAACACCCTACTTGATTAAGAACGACGATAAGTGCGTGTGGAGTAAAGATCAGTTTGTTCGCACACTGAGCTACACAAACGACAGCACTCAGATCAATTTTGACTACAACTCGTCAGTACTGAAGCCTGCTGAATTGAAACAAGCAGACGTTGTTAGCCTGGGTAACTGGATGAAGAGCGTGGCCAACAATCCCGCCCTCGTCATCAAGAAAATCGAATTCAGCGGTTATGCCTCTCCTGAAGGTGAGATGATGTTGAATGATGGCCTTGGCGCCGAGCGTGCCGAAGCAGGTAAAAAAGCTTTCATGGATTTAGCCAAGAAAATGAAACTTACCAATGCTCCGGAAAACCTCTTCACCCTTACCCCCAAAGGTGAAGACTGGGAAGGATTCCGCACAGCTATGGAGGCTTCCAACATCGAAGACCGCAACATTATCATCAACGTGTTGAAAATGTCAAACGATCTTCAAACACGTGAACAGGAAATCAAGAACATTTCCAAGACCTACCTTGAAATCCAAAAAGATATTTTCCCCGGACTGCGTCGTTGCCGTTTGCTGATCAACTACGATCTTCAGGGGTATAGCGATGAAGAGCTCGTACAAATCGGATCTAGCAATCCTGCTCAGTTGAAGTACGAAGAGTTGATGCGTGCAGGTTCACTAATCGATGATCTCAATAAGAAGGCGGCAATCTATAAGGCGGCTTGCGCTCTTCCCGACGCTGACTATCGTTCCTTCAACAACCTCGGATGCGTGTATTACATGCAGAACAAAATAGCGGATGCTCAAACCAACTGGAACAAAGCGTATGGTATGAAGAAGTGCGCTGAAACTGCTAATAACATGGGTATTGTTACCCGCGTAAACGGCGACCGCAAAGGGGCTATGACCTACTTTAACGAAGCCGGCAGCGGTGCTGAAACCAACTACAACAAGGGTATCGTCGACATTCAAAACGGAAATTACTCCGGTGCAGTGACCAAAATGGGAAGCTTCAAAACTTTCAACTCTTCGTTGGCTAAACTCCTTAACAAAGATGCCGGCGCTGCGAAAACAGACATCGATGGCAGCGGTGACACATCAGCTAAGGCCGATTATTTGCGTGCAATCATTTGTGCTCGCAACGGTGACGGTGCAGGCGTAGGAACCAACTTGCGCAATGCCGTTCAGAAAGATGCATCGCTCGGCGAGAAGGCCAAGAATGACCTGGAATTCCGTAACCACAAGGATCAAACGAACTTCTAATATTCAACTTACTGAAAAGGCCGCCCTCGGGCGGCTTTTTTTTTACCCTTGCCTCATCTATCCCATCCCATATCACCTATCACCTAACTCCCTATCTTCGCACGCATGAGTCTTGCCGACGCCAACAATCTTTCATCGAGCACCATGCTGGGTGCTTTGGGAATTGAATTCACGCATATTGAGCATGGCCATGTAGAAGCAACCATGCCCGTAGACCACCGGACGCAACAGCCATATGGACTTTTGCACGGAGGGGCAAGTGCCGCTTTGGCCGAAACCATTGGTAGCTATGGTTCGCATTTGATAGCAGCCGCCAACGGCGGAATAGCGGTTGGCGTAGAACTCAACATCAATCATGTCAAATCGAAGCGTAGCGGCACTGTAACCGGTATTGCCAAGATTATCCATCAGGGAAGGTCCATTCACATCTGGAATATCGACGTCGTGGATGAAGAAAAAAACCTCATCGCTTCGAGCAGATTAACCGTGATGGTGAAAGAAAAAAAAGCATGAGTATCGATGATCTCATTCTAGAAAAAAGGTTCTTCGCGATGTGCGTTCTGCCGGTGGAATTCAGCATTGAACGCACTCCTCTCCTATTTGAACTCAACCAATCTTTATTTCAATCAGAATCAGCGGGCACTTTCATCGCTGAACCATTCAATGATTTTCTGGATAATCGTCCACAACGTGAAACAAGTCGTGCAGAGCATCGCGAAATAGTGAATTCTGCGCTTGAGTCTATTGCTAATGGCTCATTCGAAAAAGTGGTCGTGAGCTGCATAAAACATGTCCCTCGGGGACCGCAAAGCTTGCAGACCATTTTTGAACGACTAACGGAGCGTTACACCAATGCATTTGTCTATGCGCTTCATCATCCGGTCTTCGGAATCTGGATGGGGGCAACACCTGAATTGTTGCTTCACAAACAGGGAACATCTTTTCATACCGTTAGCCTTGCCGGAACACAACCTTTTTCCGATGACTTGCATTGGTCAGATAAACTGCAACGCGAACAACAGGTCGTAACCGATTTCATTGTGGAAAAACTGTCCGGCATCCGTTCTCATGCAGTTGAACTCAATGGTCCACTCACAGCGCAGGCAGGGCCCCTGGCCCATCTGAAAACAGATATTCGATTTCATTCCGATCAAAGCAGCGAGGCTATTATCGGTGAACTTCAACCCACACCTGCCGTCTGCGGTTTACCTCGTGAGGCTGCACGAACGTTCATACAAACGCATGCGCGCTTTGAACGCAGGTTGTATGCCGGACGATTGGGTATCCGCTTCCCTACCGGCGATGAAATTCATTTCGTCAACCTTCGTTGCATGCAGGTATTCGACGATCACTTCGAGTTGCATGTTGGCGGCGGTATTGTTGAAGGATCCAATACCGAAGAGGAATGGCAAGAAACGGAAATGAAGGCTGACGTGCTTCGAAAGCTGCTCCAATAAAAAAGCCCCGCACACATGCGAGGCTTTTCAATTTATTTTCGGATTGATTACTTAATCATAAGTGTAGCACCCTTCAATCCATGGGTTTCGATGCGATAAACACCGGCCGCCCACTGCGAAACATCCAGTTGCTGAACAAGGCTTGCACTAGCATCATTGTATACAACCTGTCCGGTAGCATTCAAAATTCGAACACCTCGGAATCCTTGAGGAATCATTAAATTCACGACGCTTCCTGCAGGATTCGGATAAACCTGAACGCGGCTTGCATCCGATTCTTCAACATTTTCCACGATGATGTTCACCTCGTTGCTAAGTGAGGTGCAACCAAATTCATTGGTAGTACTTACCGAATAAACACCGGTTACCATAGGCACCATCTCAGAGAAAATCCAATCCATCGGTTCGCCATTGAGATACCATTGCCAACTTGTTCCGGCCGGAGCTACGAGAACGCCACCGTTATTGACCAGTGTCGATTCAGGTGCAGGCCATACTTCTACATTCAGCGTATCGAATTCATTGCAGAATGGATTGGTACGATTCAATACAATATCGAAGTTTCCGGGCTCGCTAGCAGGGAAGTTATATCCAACCTCGTTTCCAACTGCATTGCCATCGATTGACCAGTTGTACGTTTCGGTATAATCCAACTCAGGGAAAATATTGAGCAGTACCGGCTGGTTTTGACAAGTAGCATCCACTCCGTTCGGATCAGGAATTAAATCACACGAGAAGATTGTGTGCTCGTAGGTGTTGGTAATGACCGGCTCGTTGTCGTCGAAATAAATAGCCGCCGAATTTTGAATGACATCCAGTGGCTGCAGGGTATCGAAGGCGCGAATACGATACACCACCCATCCGTGAGAGTTGGGTTCATCGTGCACGCTATCGGGCAGCATAATGTTGTTGAACACGAACTGCACAAAACCATCCGGATTGACAACGGTGCTGTATGAATGCGACGCCGCAATGGGTGTAAACGAACTCAAATCGAGATGCTCAATATCCAATTGATCATCGATGCGGACATCGAAAGCAGGCGCATTACCCGTGTTTTGGAAACGAATGCGGTATTCGATATCCTGCCCTGCGGTAATGAAATGCTGCTCGGTCCATCCCGCGGGTGTTGCCTGTTTATCGTTGGGATCGTAGCTGCATGTCACGGTTGGATTAACGCTCCAGTTGTTGGTATAAAATTCAGCACCGCTTGCATCAACCAATGTGAGCGTAAAAGAAAATGGGAACGACTGACCGGCAGTTGCAGCGCCCGGACCCAAAATGTGAACCATGTAATAGAAAACGGATCCCGGAGCTTGGTTGTCGATAGTCCATGTCAACGTGCCCGGTTCAGTTGAAGTTGGCGTTTCTACTGTCACTGCAGTACCTGCCCATGTCGACTCATCATAATTCAAGGATGCGTCATATGTCATCGTGAACGTCCCATTCAAAGGTGTATTTCCGTTGTTGTAAACATAGATGCCGGGACTGAATCCACCAACACAATGAATCGTTGAATTGCCCCAAATACTTAACCCGCTGATCTGAGCTGTTACCTCGCTGGACGGGATAAGCGGAAGGTTCAATCCGTTACAAGTGGGCAGGGTTACCTGAAAAGGACCTGCCGCATTCAGCAACCAATAGCCATTCGGGTCTTCAAAAGAAACGGTGTAAGTAGCTTGCGCGATATCGGGCAATACAAACTGACCGCTTGCATCTGGATAAATCAGCACACCCAATTCCTCAATTGTAATCACTCCGATATTACTCAACACAGGCTCGGCAGGTTGCCCGGTTTGGCGAATGCCGTCGCCGTTGAGATCGTGAAAAATAAGTCCATTGATGTTGCTGCCGTAAATGCACGACCCATTATCGCACGTCACCCAGCTTTGATAGTTGCATGCACCGGCATCCATACATCCCGACCATCCGCACGAACCGTCGGAAATAAGTGCATCTGGATCATAATTGCACGACGTGTTATCTGTGCAACCGCAGATAGGGTTAATGGGCTCGTTGCTGAGTGTTACCAGCCCATGCACAGGAACCCATGATGTCCACTGAGTCATATACTTGATATAGTACGTGGTATTCGGCTGAAGAGTCAATGAATCGGCCAGATCAAAACACCACGGACCTGAATTACCGATTGTACCCGATGCCGAATTGGACGATACCGTATAGCAGAAAACCAGCTCAGCACCCGTGCATCCTCCGCCCGGCGCTTCCTGATAAATCTCGTAAGCAGAAGGTGCGTTGTATGTATTCGATCCCGCCGGAGATGTATTATAACCACTATGAAAAGCTATGTTGGCGTGTGAAAAATTTTCTGAGTTGAAACTATACCAGCCACTTTGATAGTAATTTATTCCATTACTGCATGCGGGTTGCTCCTGATTGATTGTGCACAACGTATCATTCAGAATGACTCCGTTCTCCATTGGCAAAGCCGTTTCACAGGTGCCATTGATTGTTTCCGTTGCATTGATTGTGAACTGAGTATGTCCTTCACAGCCGTAGGCATCGAATGCCGTCAAGATGTAAGTCCCCGGAACATCAAAACAATTCCAAACAGATGGTGATACAATTTGTCCGGTATTCAGGTAATACGTATAGGGAGCTGTTCCGCCCGCTGCCATAAACTGAGCTAGGCAAGCCGCCTGACCGCAGCTATTATTTCCCACAGAAGCCGTTACAACGATAGGCTCAGGCATTTCAACAGAGCCCCAACAATAAGAACCCTCACCCTGCACAATTCCGTCTGAATCCACAAATGATACACTTAAGCATACTTGAGCATATAATTCCCAAGGAAGCGGTATTGGTGTAGCATACGAGGGAATCATTGTACCCGAAATTACATTGCCGGACATAATCAACTCCGGAATTTGGAACAATTCGCCCGCCGCATCCGTGGTATATGCTGACCAAGTGTAATCGTAGCTGCCATTCGCAGGGCAATCGCTGATGGCATAGCCTACGAAATCGAGTAAGCCTATCGAACAATCAACCGGAAGCTGATTGATAGTGACATCCACAGTGCATTGTGACAACAGGCGCGATGCCAACAAAACACTTACGAAGGAAAGGAGTAGTGATTTTTTCATGTGGTTAATAATTTAGTCGGTTGTGAAGGTAGGACGAATTTTCATATGCACAGGTTGCATTCAGGGGGATGGGGACTGAGGACCGGGGACTGGGGACTTTGAACCCGGTACTACCTAACTTTATCTGAATTATCCATTCCTTAGTACCCAGTACCCAGTACCCAGTACCCAGTACCCAGTACCCAGTACCCAGTACCCAGTAACCAGTAACCAGTACCCATTAGCCCGATTTTCCCTTATATTCGCGCCCCGAATGTTGAAAAAGCATTCCATAACCAACACGAAACCAATTATATCACATCAATGGATAGTTTGATTTACATCGTTCCGGCCCTAGGAGTATTGGGCCTTATCGTAATGGCCATCAAGTCGGCCTGGGTTAGCAAGCAAGACGCGGGTAACGACCGCATGAAAGAGATTGCAGGCTATGTTGCAGAAGGTGCTATGGCCTTCCTTAAAGCAGAGTATAAAATTCTAGCAATATTCGTAGTGATAGCAGGAGCCGCGTTGGGTGTGCTCTCGCAAATGGTAGTCACTTCACACTGGCTGATTGTTGTTGCCTTCGTTATTGGCGCTGTATTTAGCGCACTGGCCGGTTTCTTTGGAATGCGTATCGCTACCAAAGCGAATGTTCGCACTACGGAAGCAGCGCGCACTTCACTTTCAAAAGCCTTGAAGGTATCCTTCACCGGCGGCACAGTGATGGGCCTTGGTGTTGCCGGATTGGCCGTTCTCGGATTGAGCATGCTATTCATCCTATTCTTCATGTACTTCATGCAAGGATCATTCGCCAATGGCGGTGTAGAAGCGATGACTCAAGTGCTGGAAGTGCTGGCAGGCTTTTCTGTAGGTGCTGAAAGTATTGCTCTTTTCGCTCGTGTAGGAGGCGGTATTTATACCAAAGCGGCCGACGTAGGCGCTGACCTCGTGGGTAAAGTGGAAGCCGGTATTCCCGAAGACGATCCGCGCAACCCTGCTACTATCGCCGACAACGTAGGTGATAACGTAGGCGACGTTGCAGGTATGGGTGCCGACTTATTCGGTTCATATGTGGCTACCGTTTTGGCCTCGATGGTATTGGGTAACTATGTGATTCGCGACTTCATGGAAGCCAACAACGGATCATTCGATGCCATTCCATTCAATGGTATGGGTCCAATTTTCCTTCCTTTGCTTATTGCCGCAGTGGGTCTTCTGGCCTCTATCATTTCAAGCTATTTCGTGCGTGTATCCGATAATGGTAAAGCATCTATCAACGCAGTTCAAGGCGCCCTCAACCTGGGTAACTGGCTCTCAATCGGTCTTTCATTAGTTGCTTCTTACTTCCTCATCAATATGTGCTTGCCTGCTGAAATGAGTATCCAGGTATTCAACGCAGGTGAATATAGCACTACTACCACCACCTCAATGAACGTATTCTTCGCAGTACTCATCGGTATGTTCGTAGGCGCTGCAATTTCTTTCATCACTGAATTCTATACCGGTTTGGGCAAGAAACCTGTGATGGGTATCGTTCAGAAGTCTGCGACCGGGGCAGCTACAAACATTATTGCCGGATTGGGTATGGGTATGCTTTCAACTGCAATGCCCGTAATTCTATTCGCAGGTGCAATTTGGGGCGCTTATGCATTGGCCGGCTTCTACGGTGTAGGTATCGCCGCGTCAGCTATGATGGCCAACACCGCTATGCAGCTCGCTATCGATGCGTTCGGTCCAATCGCCGACAACGCGGGTGGTGTTGCTGAAATGAGCGAACTTCCTGCAGATGTTCGTGAGAAGACAGACATCCTAGACTCAGTAGGTAATACCACAGCCGCTATCGGTAAAGGTTTCGCAATTGCTTCTGCAGCTCTTACAGCACTAGCACTGTTCGCTGCTTACGTAACGTTCACAGGCATCAATGGTATCAACATCTTCGATGCGAAAGTGCTTGCCGCTCTTTTCATCGGTGGTATGATCCCCGTTGTATTCTCAGCACTTGCGATGAACTCGGTTGGTAAAGCTGCGATGGACATGGTAAATGAAGTGCGTCGTCAGTTCCGCGAAATCCCCGGTATTCTTGAAGGTACAGGCAAACCGGAGTACAGCAAATGTGTTGAAATTTCTACACGCGCTGCCTTGCGTGAAATGATGCTTCCCGGTGTTATCACCATTGTAACTCCCATCATTATTGGTTTGGTAATGGGTGCTGAAGCACTCGGTGCATACATGGCCGGTGTAACCGTGAGCGGTGTGTTGTGGGCTATCTTCCAGAATAATGCAGGTGGTGCTTGGGACAATGCCAAGAAGTCTTTCGAAAAAGGCGTTGAAATCGAAGTAAACGGCAAAAAAGAAATCTTCTACAAAAAGTCTGAACCTCACAAAGCCGCTGTTGTGGGCGACACTGTGGGTGACCCATTCAAAGATACTTCCGGTCCATCTATGAACATCCTCATCAAGCTTTCCTGCTTGGTTGGTTTGACACTGGCTCCCCTGTTGGGTGAGCATGCGCATGGCAAAGAAGCTTGCTGCACCGATGGTAAAAAGACCGAGTGCACACATGAACACAGCGAGGGTTCCTCATGCTGCAAAGACAAGAAGTCCGAGAGCACTGATGCAGAAGGAAGCACCTATCAAATGACTTCGACAGATTCTACTAACAACCACTAATATCTGATTCATGAACTTCGCAAAAACAATTTGCCTTTCGTTGCTTGGTGCGATAATTTTTACATCGTGCGGCGAAAAGAGTACGCTTCCACTGGGTGCATGCGATTGCGCCGCTATTGAGGATACCAATAGTCCTGACTTCGCAAAATGCAAGGATTTGCGCAAAGATGCCACCTTCGAAGCAGAATATGTTAAATGTAAGCAAGCCATCAAAAGTGGAATTAGCGACACTTCAAAAATATCCATTGGCTCTGCCGAAAATGCTACATATCTATCCGCAGGAGACGGCAACTATGTTATGGATGTTACCACCTCGTCAGTAAACTGGACAGGAGAAAAAGCCATTGGAAAATCGCATAAGGGCGTTATATCCATCAAGCGAGGTAATCTTTCTATTTCAGGTGGAAAAATTACAGCTGGTGAAGTTGTTGTAGACATGAACACACTTACCAATACTGATTTAAGTGGTAACGAGAAGAATGACATTGAATCACACCTGAAAAGCCCCGATTTTTTCGATACAGCAAAATTTGGTGAGGCAACGTATACCATCGTCTCCGGCGAGAAACTGGATGCAGTGAAATATGCAGTGAAAGGAAAACTCACTTTGAAAGGTATTACGAAAGACCTCAATTGTGAAATCAATGTGATTGCGAATAACTCCGATGTGATTATCGCCGGCGGATTGATTTTTGACCGATCTCAGTTTGACGTTCGGTATGGTTCAGGTAAATTTTTTGAGAACCTGGGCGACAAACTGATTGAAGATGAAATTATGCTGAAGCTCGACATCAAGGGCAAGAAGCAATAATGCAAGAATTGTATACATGAAAAAAGAGCCGCAACAGCGGCTCTTTTTTTTTGACATATACTTTTATTTGAAAAGTCCGTGCAACTGACCATCCACACCGGCAATTATCCTCCCTAAGTCTTCGGGCTTTTCATGGAAGCGATTATCGTCAATGTCAATGACCAGCATCTTTCCTTTGTTGTAGGTGCTAATCCAGGCCTCATAACGCTCGTTAAGGCGAGTCAAATAGTCCAAACGAATTGCTTCTTCGTATTCGCGTCCACGCTTACCAATGTTGTCAACCAACGCCGGAACAGATGCACGCAAGAAGATTAGCAAATCCGGTGGAGTGATGAATTCATCCATCACATTGAATAAATCCACATAGTTTTCGAAATCGCGGGTCGTCATCAAGCCCATAGCGTGCAAATTCGGCGCAAATATTTGCGCATCTTCGTAAATCGTGCGGTCTTGAACAATCTTCTTTCCGCTTTTCTTCAACTCCATGATTTGACGAAAGCGACTCTTCAAAAAGAACACTTGCAGGTTGAACGACCAACGTTGCATGTCTTTATAAAAATCGATGAGGTATGGATTGTCATCCACTTCTTCAAAATGAGGCTGCCATTTATAATGCTTGGCAAGCAGCGTGGTCAAGGTTGTTTTGCCTGAACCGATATTTCCGGCGATTGCAATATGCATAATCTGTTGTAGGTAAAATAGAATACGCGTCGAAAGTAAAACAATTCATTCGTACAAGAAACAATTGTTAGTTTCTTGTATTTTCAACAATTTCAAAGATTCTCAAGTGACCTTCAGACAGAATATAAATTCGACTGGCCTGATAGGAAAACGAGCCTGCAATTTGCGGCATGCCCATGCGCTCACTTAACCAATATCGGGTATCCATGGCCTCAAGCGTGCCATCCTTGTGAAACAAATAAAGATGACCAGCATCGGCCATCCAACTGCTTAGGTTGTTCGCAGCAATTCGCTTCTTCCATGCTCCGAACATATCAAACACATGGATGGTCTCATCATCGCACATCACATACAGAAAAGATCCTCGCTCCATCATCCCTATCGGGTGAAGCTCACTGTTGAGCAAGACGCTCAAATTGCCGGATGCGTATCTCTTTTTGAAACTGCGATCAACACGCACCAGTTCAGAGTTGCGTGCATCCCATAGCCAAAATCCATCGCCACGTGAGCCACACATCCACTCTACATTATCGAAGCCCGATTCAAATAAATCGATAGGCGACCCCTGCACACTTAACGTGTTATCAAAAAAGACCACCTTACCGGAAGCGGGGAAGTGTGCAAATGGACGCAATGGATCCGTGACATCCAGGTCATGAAATTCACCCCATTGAAGTTCTGATGCTCGGAAAACACCTGTGCCCACAGCATTCCGTCGCTCGATAGACATTCCCGTCATCAGGTATATGTTGCCAAGCTCGTCTACCACAAACCGATTGGCCTCCGTGGTCATTTCACTCAATGGCTTGAACGTAACCTGCGCTCTGACATCACAGCAGACCGCTGCATTCAACATAATTAGAAATAGGAATAGTCTCATCGACTTGTTGAAGTGTAAACCTCCTCCTTCACTCGCTGGAGCAATTCCTCCATGAAGCCTCTCTCATTGCTGAGTCGAGGCACCTTATGCTGGCCGCCCAATTTATTCTTCTCGCGCATCCATTCATAAAATGTTCCTTCAGGGGCGATGATTATCTCGGGCATTTTCAAAATAAAATCAAATGCACGCTTTGCCTCATAATCCGTATTGAGTGCCTTCAGGCAACGATCGAGCGATTCAGTAAACTTCTCCATGTTACTGGGTGCCCGGTCAAATTCGATAAGCCATTGGTGAGCGCCACTCGATTTTTCCGACATATAAATCGGAGCAGCAGTATAGTCGACAACCGATGCTTCCGTTTCATGGCAAGCCCTGCGTATAGCCTCATCGGCATTTTCCACTATCAACTCTTCTCCAAAGGCATTGATATAGTGACGTGTTCTTCCACTTACCTGTATTCGAAACGGAAAAGTAGATGTGAAGCGGACCGTATCACCAACAAGATAACGCCATAAGCCCCCGTTGGTGCTAATAATGATGGCGTAATTTGGGCCTACCTCCACCTCTTGCAAACTGACCGTTTTCGGATTTTCCTTGCCATATTCAGTCATCGGCATGAACTCATAGAAAATACCATAATCGAGCATAAGCAGCATATCATCTGCATTCAATCGGTCTTGTATTCCAAAGAATCCTTCTGAAGCATTATAGGTTTCTACATAGTTCATTTCGCCGGAAGGAATCAGCCGTTGAAATTGATCGCGATACGGCTTGAAACTGACTCCTCCATGCCAAAAAAGCTCGAGATTAGGCCATACTTGTTTGATATCCTCAGCCCCCTTCAATTCTAAAATCCGCTTCAATAACACAAGTGTCCACGACGGAACGCCGGCCATCATATGAATGTCTTCGTCCATGGTCGTTCGGGCAATCATTTCAATCTTTTCTTCCCAGTTATCCATCAAAGCGATATCACGCGAAGGAGCGCGCATTATCTCAACCCACACGGGAAGATTCCGAATAATAATGGCAGAAAGATCACCGGTATACCCTTCTTCATTAAAGGGGTTTATTTTCGATGAACCTCCCAACACCAGATGTTTTCCGCTGTACACCCGCGCATCCGGCTTTTGACTATAGTACAATGCCAATAAATCCTTTCCGCCCTTGTAATGACATTCTTCCAGCGCCTCTTTGGTTACGGGAATAAACTTGCTTTTGGCATCGGTAGTTCCGCTGCTTTTGGCAAACCATTTCAATTTCGATGGCCAGAGAATATTCTGCTGTCCCTCACGCAACATTTCGATGTAAGGCTTAAACGCCTCGTAGTTACGAATAGGTACCGCCTTTTTATAGTCATCAACCGTTTTTATAGAAGAGAATCCATGATCCATTCCAAAGCGCGTCAAAGCAGCTTCATCGATCAGGTTTCTGAAAAGCTCTGCCTGCACCTCGACCGGATACTTCATGAAAAGATCGATCTGATGAATGCGTTTTTTAATAAACCAGCCGAATACGGAATTGAAAGGCATGCTCTTGCTTTGGTTAATCGAATGCAAAATAGGAACGAACACCCTCCTTTCCAAAAAAATAAGACCACCTCTGTGGCGGCCTTATTTTAGTGTGACCCCGAAGGGATTCGAACCCCTATCTGAGGAACCGGAATCCTCCATTCTATCCATTAAACTACGGGGCCTAAGCGGCGGCAAAAATAACAATCCCCACTGCTATTCCTATATTCAACACAGCTTCAGCCTATATTTGTTTTACGCGACTTCTAGAATACACGCGCCACTATCATTATGAAAATCAAACTCACGCTTCTGGCGCTGTCAATTGCCTTTTGTCAAGCTGTTTTCGCACAAATTATTATCAACGAAGGCAGCAACAAAAACGCTTCAACCATAACTGATGAAGATGGCGAGTTGAGCGACTGGATTGAAATCTACAATGCCGGCAGCGATGCTATCGATCTTGCGGGTTACACACTTACCGACGATGTCTCTCAGCCAACGATGTGGACGTTCCCTGCATATGTGTTGCAGCCCGGGCAATTCCTGGTTGTGTTCTGCAGTTCGAAAAATCGGTATGCCGCTCCTCCTGCCATTACATTCAACAACACAGAAGCATTCACACCACAGGTCGGATGGAATAATCACCCAGCGCAACAATCCTTCCTTTGGGATGGTGTCTCCAATCTTGTGATCAATACTTGCTCGTATTGGTCGGGCGGATACACTACGAATTCAGTTTTTAATCTAACAGAAACGGATTACACGGCTTCTGTTTCATCCTATGCCGACGGAGGAGATTTCGCATGTTATTCGCAATATGGTGAAACTTCCAACCTGCGCCCGGTGCTTCGAATTAACGATGTTATTGTCGGTGACAACAACACACAAAACTGCAACACCTGTTACCCGGCCCCCTACGGCAACTGGTACTTCGGTGCACGCATGCAATCAATCTATCGTGCATCCGATTTGCTCGCCGCAGGATTAACTGCAGGGCCCATAGATTCGCTGGCCTTTGATGTGGCAGGAACCCAAGAAAATTATTACGACTACATCAACATTCAACTTTCGACAACCGCGACAAACGAACTTTCTTTCGAATTTCAGAATACAGCAGGTTCTTATTTTCACACCAACTTCAGTATTGCCGGAACGGGTGAAACCATTTATCTATTTAACCCATCCGGTGAGCAGCAAGATAATTTAGACATCAGTCTGCAGTCGCTCAATGCAAGCATAGGCAACTACCCGGATGCAAGCACACTTGATGTCTTGTTTGCTATTCCTACACCAGGAAGCACAAACAACGATTCGGAGCCGGCCGACGGATATACATTGCAACCATCTTTCAATGTAGATCCCGGCTTCTATCTGGGTGCGCAAAGCGTTTCAATTCTCAACCCTAATGGTCCGCTTTCTATTATCCGCTACACAACCGACGGCAGCGAGCCGCAAACCGGCTCACCTGTTTACAACGGCTCACCTATTTCAATTCAATCGACGACCGTATTAAAAGCAAGAGCGTTCGAAGCGAATCATATTCCCGGCCCTTCAGGTGTTGCCTCGTACTTCTTAGGCGCTGACCACAGTACACCCATACTTTCCATTTCAACCAGCAACGACAATCTCTACGGTGCAGAAGGCATGTTCGATAATCCATTCAGCGACTGGTTAAAATCGGGCTACGTTGAATACTTTGACTCAACGGAAGCACACAACCTGCTCATGTCGCAATACACGGGAATGATTATGGATGGCGGAGCCGGCGGAAGTAGAAGCCAGCCACAGCGATCGTTCAGATTAAAACTTGCCGATGGAATTTTTGGTGAACACCCGATGCAGCATACTGTCATCCCTACTGTTCCCTATAGAAACCAGTTCAGCGATTTCTATTTACGTAATGGCAGTAATCAGTACCTCGCATTGCCCTACAAAGACGCAGCGCAAGTTCGTATGATGAGTGAGAACACGCATAACTACTTCTCCGCATGGAGACCTGTTACAGTATATATCAATGGCCAATACCATGGCTTGTATGAATTGCGTGAGAAATTCAATTCTGAAAAATTCGAAATTCAGGATAATGCCGGCAGAGACAGTATGGACATTCTTTCCTTGAGTTATTACTATGGTGGAATATTGCGAGCTGTTGAAGGCGACCCGCAACACTATTGGGATGACTGGGGCTATGTTTCTCAACTCGATGTGAACTCACCTGACTATATCTCTCAAATCGGGTCCGTCTATGATTTAGAGAACTATACCGATTACGTCATTGGTGAATCTTTCATGGCGAATGTAGATTGGCCGTATAACAACATTAAAATCTATCGCTCCGATGCATCGGATTACAAATGGCGTTTCGCGTTGCAAGATTTAGAATTGGGTCTGGGTCCAAATTCTTGGACGGATTGCTTTACGAACCACATTGAATGGCTCATGGGAAACACCAATGGTAACCCGTTTACTACAGCTTGGTACAACATGATGCAGCACGATTCCTATCGCCTTCATTTCGTCAATCGCTTCGCCGATTTGTTGAACACTTCATACAGCGCTGATCGATTGCTGGCAGTGGAACAATACCACTACGACATGGTATTACCGGAAATGCCTGCCTACTATGCGCGATGGGCCGACCCGAATAATATTCCGGGTTATATGAATTGGTTCAACGACAACCACTCCATCTTCCGCGATCAGCTCGCATGCCGTGGCGAGCAAGTAAGGAATCACATCCAAAATCAATTCGGTTATGCGTCTCAACAAGAAATAACTCTTGCAGCATATCCGCCCGAGGCAGGAACCATTCAAATCAACACCATCATACCCGATGAACTGCCATGGACCGGTATCTATTTCAACGGAGCACCCGTAACCGTTACGGCTTTAGCCAATCCGGGCTACGTGTTCAATTATTGGCTCAGCGATTCGCTTTTGCAGAGCCCATGGCACAACGACTCGCTCATCATCAATTTTTCTGTCGATGACATTCTTACAGCGCATTTTATCGGTCTACCACAGCCTCTAAAAATCGATATCAGCGAAATAAATTACAACGATGAACCAACACATCCTACGGGTGACTGGATTGAATTACACAACAGCGGAAATGGAACAGTAAACCTTACAGGATGGTCTCTTACGAATGATGTTAATATGCCTCGTTTCGAATTTCCAGCAGGTACTTTGCTTGCTCCTAATCAATATTTAGTCGTTGCCCATGATTTGGAATCGTTTCAGGAACTCCAACCTGAGGTGAACAACGTCATGGGAAATTTCGACTTCGCTCTTCCTCAGAGCGGAGGTACTCTTCGACTGCTCGATTACCGCGACACCATCATTCGCGAAGTCAACTATCTCGACACACTACCCTGGCCAATGGTTGCCGATGGTGGAGGTCGAACACTCGAATACGCTATTGGATCTACCAATCCTGCACTTGCCGACAACTGGTTTGCCGGCTGCATGTTTGGCTCGCCCGGTGAACCCCATCAACCCTGCAACGATGAAATCGTTATTAGCGAAATCAACTATGAGTCATCGCCTAATAGCGACTGCGGCGACTGGATTGAACTGCGCAACACCGGCAACACGATGGTAGATATTTCCAACTGGCAAGTGCGCGATTCTGAGTGGAACAATCTATTCTCTATTCCGCAAGGCGTTGTGCTCGGGCCAGGAGCTTCGTGGGTAGTCTGTCAGTCAACCGCAATATTCGACGCAGTGCATCCACAAGTTGAAAATCGCTCCGGTGATTTTGATTTCAACCTAAGTGCCAATGGTGAGCTCCTTCGCGTTTACGACGCCAGTGAAAAAATTCGGTTCTCGGTGTATTACCAATCGCAAAGTCCATGGCCTGCAGAAGCCAATGCCACAGGATACACGCTTGAATGGAATGCATCTGAAAATAATATAAATAGCTCGAACGCGTGGTTTGCGGGGTGTGTGCTCGGATCACCGGGAACTGAATTTATCCCATGCGATACCACATCATTGGTGCAATCCATCGATGAATTCAAACCGCTTGCTTACCCCAATCCATCTGAATCGAACCTGTTCATCCAACTACCGACGAACTTTAATTCTTGCGAAATCAGACTATTCAACATGAACGGCCAATGTGTGCACGCAGAAAATACATCTCGTAAAAGTCTGCATCGAATCCACACTGAAGAGTTTCCTGTCGGAATGTATCTGCTTCAAATCGCAACAGAAACAAATCACTGGAATCAACCCATCATCATTTCGCATTAATGCCACGCACTTTTTTACTATTTACAATTGCACTGTTCACTGCTGCATCGTGCATCGGACAAGCTACAAAACGAGCATTATTTCTAGGTAATTCATACACTGCCTATAACAATCTTCCGCAGCTAACCGCAAATGTTGCGCTATCTGCCGGTGATACGCTCGAGGTTTCATCGAATACACCGGGTGGATTCACGTTCGAAGGGCATCTAGGAAACGCGACCTCCATGAATT
>Ga0315902_10003325_pt1 | contig 24196 bp, 24 predicted proteins | sample LakEriMetagenome_9_FD_203523 | JGI IMG/M metagenome (GOLD analysis project Ga0315902, IMG submission 203523) | Freshwater fungal communities from buoy surface, Lake Erie, Ohio, United States - Buoy 12 MA117 | ecosystem: Environmental > Aquatic > Freshwater > Lake > Lake biofilm | place: USA... | reverse complement strand
CGCCTTGCCCGATCTGGGCGCGATCTGGGCGCGCTCGTGCACGCCAGCGCCAACAAAGCCTAGATCAACATCGCGCTGCAAGGGGGGTTGCGTGCCGAATTGTTGGTGATGGATCTGCGCATCGATGGTGGTCTGCAAGGCCTCGACATCACCCGCCGCGTGCGCGCGCGCTTCAATCCGGCCGCCGCCCGCAATCGTGATCACCGGCGACACCGATCCGGACACGCTCGCGCAATTGCGCGCTTGCGGTTTTGGCGGGCTGATCAAGCCGATCGACGCCGAGACGCTCGGCGCCTTGGCTTCAGCTCAGGTCGCCAGCGTCGCTTAGTGTGATTTGAGTTTCGCGATCGCTTCAGCGCGCGTGCGCACGCCGAGCGCGCGATAGATCGCCGCCAAGTGAATCTTCACCGTGCCTTCGGCGATGTCGAGCGTACGCGCGATCTCTTTGCTGGCCTGGCCCTTGAGCAACTCGGTCAGCACTTCTTTTTGGCGGCCGGTCAGTTTGTCCTGACCGAAGGCCCCGATACTAGGCTGCAGCGAAGCCGCCGCGCCGTCCGGCTTGGCGCCCTGCTCGCGCCGCCCAATCGATTGCGGCACATAGATGCGGCCATCGAGGATCGAACGGATCGCCGCGGCGATCTCGGCCGAGGGCAGCGATTTCGGAATGTAGCCGTGAACGCCCGCGCCCAGAGCCGCGAGAATATCGCCGCGATCCTCCCAGGCCGAAACGACAGCGACTTTGGCGTCGGGAAAGCCGTCACGCAGCGCCGAGAGCGCCTCGACCCCCGACATACCCGGCATGCGCAAATCCAGCAACACAAGGTCGCCAGCGCCGTCGTTGGTCAGCATCTCAAGCGCCTGGTCGAGCGTTTCCGCCTCGCGGACATCATCCGCATGCAGAACGTCTATCAGCAATTGCTTGAGACCGCTGCGGAACAGCTCGTGATCGTCGGCAACTAGAGCCCGAATTCCCATGCGCACCACTCGTTAGGGTGCGGCCCCCGCCGCGACCTCCTGCCGATGCGGACACTGCGCCGGATTCTCGGCACGCTCAACAAGGAAGTTGTGCATCTTCGCGCATCAGTTGAGCGCACTACGTCACGGCGACGCTGGCGATCCCGATTGCGCCGGTCCCGGAGCTGACACCTGCGTCACTTCCGCGTCGCGCACGTGGCGCAGCGTGTCGATTCGCTCGCGCTCGATCATGAACAATTCGAGCGCGCGGCCCTCAAGGTTGCGACCATTGGCGACGCGCAACGTCATCGGATTTACTTGGCGACCGCGCTGCATGACTTCGTAGTGCAGGTGCGGTCCAGTCGAACGGCCCGTGTTGCCCACGTAACCGATCACCTGCCCCTGCTGTACGCGTGCGCCGGCGCGCATTCCGCGCGCGAAGCGCGACATATGCGCGTAAGCCGTCTCATAGCCGTTGGCGTGACGGATGCGGACGTAGTTCCCGTACGAACTGAACGGCCCCGCGCGCACCACGGTGCCGTCGCCCGCCGCCAGGATCGGCGTGCCGATCGGCGCGGCGAAGTCGGTGCCACGGTGCAAACGTGAGTACCCAAGGATCGGGTGGCGGCGCATGCCGAAGCCAGACGAAAGGCGCGCGCCGTTGATCGGCGTCTTCATCAGGAAGCGCCGCGCGCTATGGCCTTCGGGATCGTACCAGTCCGGACGCGTGTCGCCCGGCGCGAGGAATTGATAGAAATCGCGACGACCGCGGCGCGTTTCCAAACCAACGAACAACAGCTCGCCAGTACGCACCGTATTGCCTTCGTCGTCATAGAAGCGCTCAAACACGAGTTCGAAATTGTCGCCCGGTTGCACGTCGCGCTGGAAATCGACGTCGTAGGCGAACGCATCGGCGAGCGCGGCGACTTCGCGATCGGTCGCGCCCAATTGCATCGCAGTGCCATAAAGCGTGGTTTCAACCGGCGCCGCAATACGCGCGATCTCAAACGTCAACGGCATCAGCACTTCGCGCGCTTCAAAGCCGCCCCCATTGGTGCGGTTCGCCGTGACCGACGCGCCTGGTTCCGAACGGAACGCAATGCCGGTCAAACGCGCGTCGCCAGAGCGGCGATCGAAGAACAAACTGATCTCTTGGCCCGGGCGTAAGCGACGCGGATTGTAAACGTCGGCGATCGAGGCCAACGCCGCATTCGTCTCCGCACGCGTCGCGCCCGCGCGCGTCAGCACGCTTGCCAGCGTCTCGCCGTTACCCACGCGCACTTCGCGCGCCTCATGCGCTAGGTAAATTTCTGTAAACGCCAGATGCTCGGCGCGCCGTGATGCTTCCTCACGGACAAGCGCATTTTCGGCGGCGCGCGCTTCGGACGCACCCGAAAATAGCCCCGCGTTCCACGCAAGGCCCAAGCCAAGGATCGCCGCGCCCGCCATGACGGCGTAGCCAGCGAAACCTTTACGAGCCTTCATTAGGCGCTGAGCGAATTCTGCTCTCAAACTTCTGCTCCACCCCCGGCTTGGCGAAAAACGCTGTCTCGACAAGCGTTTTCAGCATTTTGGTTATCTCACCGGAAACCCAATTGACGTCATTCCTTTGCCTCAGGAATGCATCAGTAAGAGTAATTACCCCAGCAAGGACCACGCCAAGCAAGGCATCATGGCACATAGGTCTAACCAGGCCGTTGCGAGTCAAGACCAAGGGCTGTCAGAGCCCCCGGAAGATTCGCCGCCCCCACGCCGATTATTGATCGGTTGGGCCACAGCGCTGCTGGCGTTGGGGGTTAGCACTGCTTTGGTCGCCGCCGGCGTGTGGTTAGTGCGTATGCCGCTGGCCGAATTCATGATCGGGCAAGCTTTGTCCGAGCGCGGGACAGAGGCGGACTTAACTGTCGTTAATCTCGATTTGGAGCGCATCACGCTGCGCGAGTTCCGTATTGGCGCAGCAGACGCGCCAGACGTCGAAATCGCCGAAATTGAAGCCCGCTGGGAATGGCGCGGCCTCGTGCCGCGCCTTCTCTCCGTGCGTGTGATTGAACCGAAGCTGCGCTTGCGCGTTGATCGCGAAGGCCACATCTCGGCAGGCACGCTGGATCGCTTCGAGGCCGACAGCGGCCCCGCGCGTCGCCCCTCCATCCCGCGCCTCGCACTCGAAATCATTGATGGCACGGCCGAGATCGGAGCGCCCTTCGGCGCGCTCAACGCCACGTTTGAATCGAGCGGCACAATTGGCGAAGATTTCACCGCCACCGCGCGTATCGCCGACACCACGCAAGCGCAAGACAATTACGCGCTCACACGTGGCGCAGCCGAGCTCGTTATCATCTCGCGCGACGAGAACATCGCTTTCCGCCTGAACGCAGCACTCGCGGATTTGGCCTGGGCTGACGCCCGCGCGCAAAACGTCTCGCTGCGCGCACTCGGTCGCGCGCCGCTCGATCTCTCGCGCATCGATGTCGAAGGCGCGTGGCGCGCGGGCGCGTTGAACGCCGAAACTTTTGCAGGCGACACACTCACCGGCGCGCTCAGCCTGCACAGCGCCATGCGCGACGATGCGCTCGAGTTCGCGCAATGGAACGTGCAAAGCGGCGCGACAGCCGCCGCGTTGCGCCTTGACGAGGACGCGCTCACTCAAACGCGCCTCGATCTGCGCGCCGATGGCGATGGCCCAAGCGGTGCGGCGCGTTGGAATGTGATCGCCGCGGGCCTCGACGCATTCGGCATCATCGCCCGCGACAACGATGTGGCGGGCACGCTCACCTTCGACCTCGCCAACGAGATCACGTATGGCGGGGAAGCGCGCCTGCGCTTGCAGCAAGCACACCTGAACGCTGAAGCGCAGGAAGGCATTCGCGACGCCTTCCCCAATCTCGACGGCTCTCCACTCGGCCCCACCTTTGCATCCGCTGAAGCCGCACTCGATCGCGCCGCCGATTCCTTCACGCTCACCGCGCCGCTCACGATCAGTTCCGAAGCCGGCAGTGCGCGCTTCGTCATCGCCGCCCCCATCGAAGCGCGCGCGGCAAGCGGCCTCAACGCCCGCATTGCGCCGCTGCGCCAAGATGCGCCCGCGCTTCTGCTGAATTGGCCCGGCCCCACTCTCACCGGCGCCGTGGAGCTACAACTCAGCGGCGGCGGCGCGCCCAATGCGTCGCTGTTGCTCGACACTCTGACCTGGTCGCCCGAAGCGCCGTTCGAAGCCGACGGCACGCTCACACTCGCGAACTGGCGTGCGGACAACGCAAGCATCGCGGCGGAGGAGATCGGCATCACCATCAGCGCCGGCCGCGAAGACGGCGGCAGCATCGAGCTGCGCGGCCCTGTGCAGATCACCGGCCCACTCGGCGACGGCGAAGTGCGCGACCTCACGCCAAACCTCAACGTCACTATCGCGTGGGACAATGGTTGGCGCGTCACACCAAACGGCGGCTGCTTGCCCACGCGCCTCGGCGGCCTCGACGCCGCGGGCCTTTCCTTCACCAACGGCGATCTTTCACTCTGCGCGCTAGATGGGGCGCTCATCGCCGCCAACCAAAGCGGGGCGCTCTCCGGCGGCTTCACCATTCGCAGCCTCGCCCTCAACGGCCGTATGGCTGGCGAAGCGGCGCAACCCGCGCGCGTCAGCGCCGGCAATGTCGTCGGCCGTTTCAGCGGTCGCAGCGGCGACATGATTTTGGCAATGACCGCCAACAACCCGCACCTCACCATCGACATGGCGGAAGACCGCACATTGACGATCGTCATGGCCAGCCTCACCGCCAACGCCCATATCGCCGATTCTTGGCGTGTCGAGGGCCAATTCGCCGAGGGCGCACTGACCGACCCCGCCCTGCCCGGCGCCATCTCCACCATCGCCGGCGCTTGGAGTGCGGCGCCCGAAAACGACAAGCCGGTGATCCGCGTCAGCGCCGGGGAAGCGCTGCTCACCGCCAAAGCGCCGCCAACTGAAGAAGACCGCCCGCTCTTCAATCCGCTGCGCATCGTCGAGATGAACGCCGTGCTCGCCAACGGCGAGATCAACGCCAACGGCGCCATCGTGCTCGACGCCAATCGCCAGCAACTCGCGCGCTTCGACGCCCAACACGATGTCGATCGAGGCGCAGGCATTGCCCAGATCAACGCCGAGCGGATCAGCTTCGGCCCGGCGCTGCAGCCCTACGACATCACCGAGCAAGCGCGCGGCATGGTCGAAGGCGTCACCGGCGACGCCATCGTCACCGCCGAGATCACTTGGAGCGACGAAACCATCACCGGCGCAGGCCGCGCACGTCTCGACAACGTCTCGCTCGCCACCTCCACCATTCCCGTCGTCAACAACGTCAACGGCGAAATCTATTTCGACGATCTCTTCGCGCTGACGACACCGCCAGGACAAGTGCTGCGCGTCGGCCTGCTCAATCCCGGCGTCGCGGTGCGCAATGGCCGCGTGCGCTTTCAATTGCTGCCCGAACAACAAGTCTCGATCGAGCAAGCCGAATTTGATTTCGCCTCTGGCGCGCTCGCCATGGCGCCCACACGCATCACGCTCGGCGCCGACGAGACGCGTTTCGAACTGACGCTGCGCGACGTGGACGCCACCGAACTTGTCTCCGCGCTCAACATCCCCGACCTGCAAGCCACCGGCCGCATCGAAGGCTCGTTCCCGCTGCGCCTGACGCGCGTCAGCGCTTTCGTGGACGGCGGCGTGCTGCGTGCGGCGCCCGAGGGCGGCACTATTTCCTACACAGGCAACGCCGGCGATGCCGCAACCGGCCCCTCAAAGCTTGCCTTCGATGCGCTGCGCAGCTTCCGCTATGACACGCTAAGTCTCACGCTCGATGGCGATCTCAACGGCGATGTGATCTCCTCGATCACGTTCAGTGGCCGCAATTCTGGCGAAGCCGTCGACCTCGGCGAGATCGCGCCCATTCCCGGCCTCGGCCGCGTCACCGTCCGTGGCGTGCCGTTCGACTTCAACGTCACCGTAAGCGCGCCCTTCCGCCGCCTCGCCCAAACCGCCGCCTCGATCGCCGACCCCGGTTCGCTCATCAGGCAAGCCGAGGAGCAAGACGAGGAACCCGCGCCAATAGAAGAGGTTGACCCCGGCCCACCGGGAACCGATTAAAGCGCGGCTTCAGGGCTGGTTCAGCTTGCCCGCATTACGAAGCATCCAGGAGTTTCGACGCATGAGCATTCATTTGCGTACGATGTTGCTTCCCGCGCTCGGCGCGGCGGCGCTCGCGGCGGGTTGCATCCCCGTGCAGATCCAAGCGCCCGACGAGCCCATCGAAATCAATCTCAACGTCAATATCCGCCAGGAAGTGATCGTGCGCCTTCAGCGCGACGCGGCGGAATTGCTCGAAGAAAACTCAGGTCTGTTCGGAGGCACCACGCCATGATCCGCGCTTTCGCAACCGCCGCCCTTCTCGTTGGCGCATTGACTTTGGCCACGCCCGCTCTGGGCCAAGCCGGCGACCCACTGGTGCAAGCGCGCAGCCAAGGTCTCATCGGCGAGCAAGCCGACGGCTATCTCGGTTTCGCGCCAGGCGCTTCGATCAGCGCCGATCTGCGCGGTCGCGTTGAGCAAAACAACATTCAACGCCGCCAGCTCTACACCCGCCGCGCCGCCGAACGCGCTGTCTCGGTCAACGAGATGGCCGCTGCCGTCGCCTGCGAAGTGTTTGAGCGCCGCATCGCGATGGGCGAGCGCTATCGCGACGAAGCCGGCCAATGGCGCCAACGCACCGCGTCTAGCCCGGTCGCAACACCGAGCTTCTGCGGCAGCTAACCACCGTTCGCGCAATCACAAGAGCTGGCGCACGCGCAAGCGTGCGCCCATATCTTCTGCATGAAAGTCTTCCTGCTCACGCTCTCGCTCGGCGGCATCCTGGCCGCTGTGATGTTCGGCGTGCTCTCGGGCTGGGACCCCTCCTACATGAGCGTCCACGGCTGGATCGCATTAACCATCGGCACGGTTTTATCGCTGGCCGTTGGCGGAGGCTTAATGGCGCTCGTGTTTCACTCCGCGCGCCAAGGCTATGACGACCGCGTCGAACTCGAATTGGACGACAACAAGGACTAGGCCGGCGCTTCCGCCATTATGGTCATCCTGAGCATAATGTGATACACAGGACCAAATGGCCCGCCCCTCCGCCGCCGATCGCTTCCAAAACCTCTACACGCACGGCTTCGTGCGCGTCGCCGCCTGTGCGCCCATCGTCGCGCCCGCCGATCCCGCCGCGAACGCCGATCGCATCCTGAAATTCTGGCGTGAAGCTGACGCCGAGAAAGCCGCCGTATTGCTGACGCCAGAGCTCTCCCTCACCGGTTACGCGATCGACGATCTGTTGCTGCAGGATTCATTGCTCAACGCCGTCGAAGCAGCGCTCGCGAAGCTCAAAGCCGAAAGCGAAAAACTTTTCCCGATCCTCATCGTCGGCGCGCCGATCCGATTGCGCGGCGCGCTGTACAATTGCGCGGTGCTAATCCATCGCGGTGAGATCATCGGCATCGTCCCGAAATCGTTCCTGCCGAACTACCGCGAGTTTTACGAGAAGCGCTATTTCGGCGTAGCGCCCGATCGGCACGTTCACGCCATTCCCTTCCTCGATGGCGGGACGAATTTTGGCGCGAACCAGATCTTCTTTCACGCTGACAATCCCGATTTTACCTTCCACGTCGAAATCTGCGAAGATTTCTGGGCGCCAACACCGCCTTCCAGCAAAGGCGCGCTCGCCGGCGCCAATATTCTCTTCAATCTCTCGGCGTCGAACATCACCATCGGCAAAGCCGAAGATCGCGCCGTGCTCTGCGACAGCCAATCGCGCCGCGCCATCGCCGCGTACGTGTTCGCCGCCTCCGGCAATGGCGAAAGCACCACCGACCTCGCCTGGGACGGCCAGATCATCGCTTACGAAATGGGCGAGAGGATCGCCGAAGGCGAACGCTTCTCGCGCGATCCGAAACTCGTCACCGCCGACATCGATGTCGGCCGCATCGCCCAAGAACGTATCCGCGTTGGCACCTTCCGCGACGCCGCCGCGCGCCTGCGCGACGAGCTTTATCTCTGGTCGCGCATCCGCTTCGAGCAAGAAACACCGAAAGGTGCGCTGCCGCTCAAGCGCAAGCTCGATCGCCTGCCCTTCGTGCCGGACGATCTCGCCAAGCGCGACCGCGACTGCTTCGAGGCCTACAACATTCAAGTAGCCGGCCTAGCGAAGCGCATCGAAGCCACGAACACCAAGCGCGTCGTCATCGGCGTGTCCGGCGGCCTCGATTCCACGCACGCGCTCATTGTCATCGCCCGCGCTTTCGATCTCCTCGGCCTGTCGCGCAAGAATATCATCGGCGTCACCATGCCGGGCTTTGCGACCAGCGATGAAACCAAGCAAAGCGCCTGGGCGCTGATGAATGCGCTGGGCATAGACGCGCGCGAAGTCTCCATCGAGCCGCTGGCGCAACGCATGCTCGAAGACCTCAACCACCCCGCCGCACGCGGCGAGCCGGTGTACGATGTCGCCTACGAGAACGTGCAAGCTGGCCTGCGCACCGATTATCTTTTCCGCCTCGCCAACAAGGAAGGCGGCTTCGTCGTCGGCACCGGCGACCTCTCCGAGCTCGCGCTCGGCTGGTGCACCTATGGCGTCGGCGACCACATGAGCCATTACAACGTCAATGGCGGCGCGCCGAAGACGTTGATCCAATATCTGATCCGCTGGGTCGCGGATTCAAAACTCTTCGACGCCAAGGTTTCGAGAACGCTGATCGATGTGCTAAACACAGAGATCAGCCCTGAACTCATTCCAGGCGCCGCGCCGCAAAGCACGCAGGCCGTCGTCGGCCCCTACGAACTGCAGGACTTCAATCTCTATTGGCTCACGCGTTACGGCACGGCGCCCAGCAAAATCCTCTTCCTCACCTGGAGCGCGTGGCGCGAGAAATATGATTACGCGACGCTGAAGAGCTGGCTCGAACTCTTCCTCAAACGCTTCTTCGCCAACCAATACAAGCGCTCTGCCGTACCGAACGGCCCGAAGATCGTTTCCGGCGGCGCGCTCTCGCCACGCGGCGATTGGCGCGCGCCCAGCGATGCGGCCGCGACCACATGGCTCAACGAATTGCATGCCAGCACGCCCGACAAGCTGGACTGACCCCAAGGCACGTGCTTGATCGCGCTTATGCCGAAGCTTGAAGACCTAATCGATCTGGCACTCGCCGCTGGCCGCGAGATCATGGTCGTACGCGCCGCGGGCTTCGATGCGCAAACCAAGCTCGACGGCTCGATTGTCACCATCGCTGATCAACGCGCTGAAGCCATCATTGAAGCGGGCTTGCGCGAACTCGCGCCCGGCGTGCCCATGATCGGCGAAGAAGCGGTTGCCGACGGTCGCATCCCCGAATGCGGCGCGCGCTTTTTCAGCGTCGACCCGCTCGACGGCACACGCGGCTTCGCAAAAGGCGGCGACGAATTCACCGTCAACATCGCGCTGATCGAAAACAGCGAAGCCATCGTCGGCGTGGTGTACGCGCCCGCCACCGGCGAGCTTTACGCCGGCGAACCAGGCCGCGCCTTCAAAGCGCAATGTGACATCGCCACCGGCGCACTCAACACACCGCTCACGCCGATCGCCACCGCCCCGCGCCCCGCACAATGGCGCCTCGTCGCCTCCGAGCAATCGGGCCGCAATGGTGAGACGGAAGATTTCCGCGCCAGCCTCAACGCCGGCGCACTCGTGCACGCCAGTTCATCGATCAAATTCTGCCGCGTCGCCGAAGGCGCAGCCGATCTCTATCCGCGCTTCGGGAATGTCAGTGAATGGGACGCCGCCGCCGGCCACGCCGTGCTGAAAGCCGCTGGCGGCGGCATCATCCGCCTCGACGGATCGCCACTCCGCTACGGCATAAATCCCGGCGACTTCCTGATCCACGGCTTCGTCGCGTATGCGAGCGAAGATGCCAAGCGAGCAGCGCTCGACGCGCTTAAGCACTGAGCTTCGCGATCAGCCGCCGCATGAACGCCGCGCCTTCTTCGATCTGCGCAATCTCGATCCACTCGTCCGGCTGGTGCGCTTGTTCGATCGAGCCCGGCCCGCAAATCACCGCAGGTAAGCCTGCCCGCTGAAACAGCCCCGCCTCCGCCGCGTACGCGACAGCTTGCGTCTCGTTATCGCCCGTCAGCGCGCGCGCGAGCGTCTCCGCTTCGCTGCTCAGATCAAGCTCCAACCCCGGCGTGCGCGAGCGGCGCGTGATCTTCACGCCGCCTTCGGGCGCGCGCTGCTTAATCTCCGCATCAAGCTTCTCCGCCTCCGCAAAGAAACGCGCCTCGATCGCATCCGCGCTCGCCGCATCGCTGGTGCGCAGATCCCAAATAAACTCGCAGCGCCGCGCCAGAATGTTCACCGCCGTGCCGCCATCAACACGGCCGATCGTCATGGTCGGTGGTGAGAAATGCGCATGAAGCTGGTCCTTCGCCTCGCGCCCCATCTGCTCCACCAGCGCCATCAGCTTCAGCGCCTCGCTGACGGCCGAGACGCCATGATCCGGCAAACTCGAATGCGCCTCGCGCCCGATCAATTCGACGATAAAGGTGCGGATGCCCTTGTGGCCGGACACCACCTTCATCGATGTCGGCTCACCCACGATCACCGCCGAAGGCCTCGGCGTTTCGCGCACGATCTCACCGATCATGCTCGGCGCGCCCAAGCAGCCGATCTCTTCGTCGTAGGAAAACGCCAAGATCAACGGCCGCTTCAGCCCCGCAGCCAGCGCCTCGTCCACATGCGCCAACGCCAGCGCGACAAAGCTCTTCATGTCCGCGACGCCGCGCCCATAAAGCTTGCCGTCCCGCTCGGTCAGCACCCACGGATCGCTCGACCACGGCTGCCCGTCAACCGGCACCACGTCCGTATGCCCCGAGAGCACGACACCGCCCTCCACCGCCGGCCCCACCAGCGCATAAAGATTGGCCTTCGTGCCCTCCGCATTCGCGACACGCCGCGCCTCAACACCTCGCGCCCGCAGAAAATCCTCAACCCATTCGATCAGAGCCAAATTCGAATTGCGCGACGTCGTATCAAACGCGATCAGCCGCGCGAGGATGTCGAGGGTCAGGGTGATTGCGGCCACGCGCTTAACGCGGCGCCGGCGCTTCCACGACTTGGCCGCCGGGCTCTTGGAACGCCAGCAGCACGATGCGGAATTGTAGCGGCGCCGCTGGCGGGATCACCGGCGGGCGACCTTCAGGGCCATAGCCCAATTCCATCGGAAAGGTCGCGACGATCTCGTCGCCTGGGCGCATTTGCGCGATCGCTTCCGAGAAGCCCGGCACCACGGCCTGCAACGGAAACTGCGCCGGCTCGCCACGCTCGAACGATGAATCGAACACCGAACCATCGGCCAGCTTGCCTTCATAATGCACCAGCACCGCCGCGTTCACCGTCGGGCGCGGCAGCGATTGATTGGCGCCGCGCGCACGACGCTCGATGAGCAAGCCCGACGGAAGTGCTTCCACTCCCGGCTGCGCACGCACTTGCGTCAAAAATTCAACACCTAGCACGCTCGATGCAGTATATGCGTCCACTTCTTGTTTCTCCGCTCGTTCGATTTCCGCCATCACACCGCTGCTGTTGCCGCATGCCGCCAGCAAAAACACCGCCGCCGCCAAAACATATTTCATCATCGGTAGAGATCTTCCGCTGTCTGAATGGACCAAATTTCAGCTTCCGCTGCGCGCTCCCATTCCTGGAACGCGGCGTCCGCAAAAATCGCATTGCAATAGGCCTGCACAGGCGCTGGCGTGCTCACCTTGTAAGTGCGCAACCGCGTCGCCACCGGCGCGAACATCGCGTCCGCGATCGAGCGTTCGCCAAACAAGAACGGCCCGCCTGATTTTTCGAGCGCGCTCGTCCAGGTCGCGAACAATTGCGTAAGATCGGTGCGCGTATCTTCAGGCCAGCTCGGCTCGCTCGCCAAACGGCGGCGCACATTCATCGACAAATCGCGCCGCACAGCGCCAAAGCCTGCGTGCATCTCCGACGCCAACGCCCGCGCTTGCGCGCGCACCAGCGCATCCTTCGGCCATAGCGACGGCGCCTGTTCGGCGGCCCATTCGCAAATCGCCAAGCTCTCGTGGATCACTACACCGCCAACGTGCAACGCCGGCACCCGCCCGCTCGGAGATACGTCGCGCACTTCCTTGATGGCGGATTGGCCGTAGCCCTCGCCGCCCAGCGGAATGATGTGTTCCTCAAACGAAACGCCGCCCCATTTCAGCGCCAGCCACGGGCGCATCGACCAGGACGAGTAATTCTTGTTGCCGATATGGAGAATGGGCGCGGCCATGGCGGCGCTTGTTTCAGAGCGCGCGGGCGATATCAAGGCGCGTCCGCCGCTTTCCCGCGCCCCCGACGCAGGCTAGGGTCGGCCCCAAGGGCGGCGGAGAAGAAAATGCGTCTTTTGGCGGCTGCGGCGACGATCGCCGCCTGTGTGTTTGTGAGCTTCGCGGTCAACGCGCAGGACCGCGCGCCGCGGGCGCAAAGTCTCAACCTGACCGGCGCAAGCGCCTTCACCGCCGAGGCCGCGGCGCCGATTGGCGCGCTCGAGAAGCAAGTCCGCAAACGCACCGGCGCGCCCGGGCCAAGCAACGATTCCTGCCGCTGGGCCAACGACAACGAGTGCGACGATCCCGACATCGGCACCGGCGCATGCAGCCTCGGCACCGACGTCTCCGATTGCCGCGCGTTGCGCCAAGGCGAAAACGATTCCTGCCGCTGGGCGCGCGACGGCGAATGCGACGAGCCGGGCTTCGGCACCGGCGCCTGCGTGCAAGGCACCGACCGCACCGATTGCGGCGCCATCGCCTGGATGCGCAATCAAAGCGATCGCTGCGGCACCGCCTTCAATGGCGTGTGCGAAGAGCCAGGCCAAGGCCGAACCGGCACGTGCGAACCGCGCACCGATCGCGCCGATTGCCACAGCCGCAATCGCCCGCTCACGATCAACGATCACTTCTTCGGTCGCGACGACCGCGTGCTCGTGCCCGTTACCGAAGCGCCGTGGCGTTTCATGGGCGTGCTGCGCATGAGCGCCGGCGAAAGCTGCACGGCGACGCTGATCTCCAGCAACGTCATCATCACCGCCGCGCATTGCATCCACAGTCAGAGCGGCTTGAACGCGACCTCCGCCTTCACCACAGCGGACGGACGCCACACCGCCAACGCCACCGCCTATCTCATCGATCCGCGCTTCAATTATCAGCGCTTCAATTCTGGCGACGATATCGACGGCACGGATTGGGCGCTGCTGCGCCTCGACCAACCGCTGGGTGATCGTGTCGGCCACGCTGGCGTGCGCAATCTCACCGGCGAGGGCCGCACAGTCGCGCTCGCCACCGACCTGCAGCAAGCCGGCTATTCCTGGGACACGGGCGACAACCTCTCCGGCAATCTCCGCTGCCGCATGGTCGTGGTCCACACCGACAACACCTTCGCGCACGAATGCGACACCACGCGCGGCGATTCAGGCTCCGCCTTCGTCGTCCGCAATGCGCGCGGCGGTTACGATGTCGTCGGCACGGATTCCAACTTCCGCTCCAATCCGGGCGGCCCCTTCATCTACATCGCCGTGAGTTCAGCCGCCTGGGCCGCGCGCGCCCCCGACTTCATCGCCGGCCGCACCGGCACGCCCGTCGGCCAACGCGTCGCGGGGCGGAAGTAGCGGAAACGCCCTACCTTTACGGACGGGCTTACATTGAACCTTAAAGCGCGGCCCGATAGGGTCGCGCCCATTCATGCCAGACGCATACGCCTCCACCTCGCCGCCAGTTACGCTGCAATCCATCCGCGATGCGGCGGAGCGCATTAAAGGTCGCGTGCTGCATACGCCGACCACGCATTCGGCCAATCTCTCGAAAGCGCTCGGCCTCGACATCTGGGTCAAGTACGAGAACCAGCAAGTCACCGGCGCTTTCAAGGAACGCGGCGCGCTCAATCGCCTGCTCCAACTCAACGCGGACGAGCGTCAGCGCGGCGTGATCGCCGCGTCCGCCGGCAATCATTCGCAAGCCCTGGCGCAACACGGCGCGCAGCTTGGCATCCCGACCACGATCGTCATGCCGCGCGGCACGCCGAACGTGAAAGTGCAACAAACCAGCGCGCGCGGCGCCACCGTCGTCATCGAAGGCGAGACCTTTGACGACGCTTACGCGCACGCGTTGAAGCTATGCGCCGAACGTAACCTCGTCTTCGTGCATCCGTTCGACGATGCAGGCGTCATCGCCGGCCAAGGCACCGCCGCCCTCGAAATGCTCGCCGACGCGCCGGACCTCGACACGCTCCTCATCCCGATCGGCGGCGGCGGCCTGATCTCGGGCATGGCGATCGCCGCCAAAGCGCTGAAGCCCTCCATCCGCATCATCGGCGTCGAAGCCGCCATGTACCCGTCGTGGGACGCGCGCACGCGTGGCGAGACCGCGAAATCCGGCGGCATGACCATCGCCGAAGGCATCGCCGTCAAACAAGTCGGCAACCTCACCTTCGCGCTCGCGCAGGGATTGATCGACGATGTGATCGTGCTCGAAGAGGAATTCTTCGAACGCGCCATCTCGCTCTTCGTCAATTGCGAACGCACCATCGCCGAGGGCGCCGGCGCCGGCGGGCTCGGTGCGCTGATCAAGCACCCGGAGCAATTCGCCGGCCAACAGCTCGGCGTCATCCTCTCCGGCGGCAATATCGACACGCGCCTGCTCGCTTCCGTCCTCGAACGCGCACTCGTGCGCGAAGGCCGCATCGCCGTGCTCCGCTTCGTTGGCGACGATCGCCCCGGCACGCTGGCCACTAGCTCACGCATCATCGGCGAGCTGGGCGCCAACATTCTCCAAGTTGAACACCATCGCATGTCGCTCTCCGCGCCCGCCAAGGGCGTCGAGTTCGACATCGAAATCGAAACCCGGGACGCTCAGCACACCGCCGAAATCATCGACGCGCTGCACGAAGAGGGTTTCAACGCCCGCTGCCTCTGAGAACCGCTCGGCACTTGAGCTGACGCAAATGCGGAACGGCCCTTTGCTGGCAGCGTTGCCATGCAATGGAGGCCTCTATGCTGCAAAACGGAACCGCTTGGATGCTCGTCGCCGATGGTCGACGCGCCCGCGTGCTGGCGGAACAGCGCCGCGGCGCCCCGCTCGAAGAAAGCTGGTCGATGGAGATCGGCCAAGAAGACCTCTACGATCCGCAAGACCGCCCACCCCGCAGCTTCGATAGCGTCGGCCCCGGTCGCCACGCCATGGAGCGTCGCGATCTGCACGAAGCCGAGGAAGAGAATTTCCTAAAACGCGTCGCCGATCGCATCGGTGAAGCGGAAAAACAAAAGGCGTTCGAGCATCTCGTCATTGCCGCCCCACCCCGCGCACTCGGCTTGCTGCGCAACAAACTGCCGGACAGCGCCAAGCAGCGCATCCGAGGCGAAACCGCCAAGGATCTCCTCAGCGAACCCGCCCCGCAATTGCAGTCGCGCTTACAGGAAATCCTGCGCCGGTAACTATTCCAAGCCAAGCACGCGTCTGAAAAACAAGGTCTCCGCTTCGCGCTGCGCCTCCTGGTTTTCGCGCCGCGCGAAGTCGTGGCCTTCGTTCATCGCGATCTTGAGCCACGCTTCGCCGCCATTGCGCCGCCGCCGGAACCGCAAGCGCGGCCAGGGCCGCAATGATCGAGAAAAATACGCGCATAAGTCGCCCCCGGTTAAAATTCCGGAGAAAACCAGCCGTTAAACACGCACGCGCAAGCTCACCTGCGACGAACGCTCAGGCCGCGGCGCTCTCCGCCGGATCGTGCTCGGCTACGAAATGGCCTGGCGCGACTTCGATCCAGTGCGGGCGGTATTGCACCACATCCGGATCGTCCACCACGCGCGACTTCAAGAAGCGCAAGCTCGCGCGCGTATCCATCGGGCTTGGCAAATCGCCGACCAAACGCACGCGCGGCTTGTTGCGCGCCGCTTCGGGGTCAGGCGACGGCGCCGCCGCCAGCAGCGCCCGCGTATAGGGATGGCGCGGATCGCGCAGGATCACTTCCGCCGGCCCGTACTCCACGGCGCGCCCCAGATAGAGCACCAACACATTGTGCGAAATCTCGCGCACTACCGCGAGGTCGTGGCTGATGAACAAGAAGCTCGTGCGGAATTCGCGCTGCAAATCGGCCAGCAGGCGCAAGATTTGCGCCTGGATCGACACATCCAGCGCCGACACCGCCTCGTCGCACACGACCAGCTTCGGCTTCATGATCATCGCTCGCGCGACGCCAACGCGCTGGTTCTGACCGCCCGAAAGCTCGTGCGGATAGCGATTGATCAGGTCCGGATCGAGGCCGACCTGATGCATCATCGTCTTCACCCGCTCTTCGCGTTGCGCACGATCAAGCTCCGGCGCAAACGACAAGAGCGGCTCGCCGATCGAGGCGCCCAAGGTCATGCGCGGATCGAGGCTCGCCAACGGGTCCTGAAACACCATCTGCAAATCTTGACGCGCCTTTCGGATCGCCTCGCGATCGCTCGGCACCAGATTGCGGCCAAGGAAGCTCACGCTCCCCGCGTTGCGCGGCAAAAGCTGCACCACCGCGCGCGCCAAGGTGGATTTGCCGCAGCCGCTTTCGCCGACGACGCCCAACGTCTCGCCCGCGCGCAGCGCAAAACTCACGCCGTCCACCGCGCGCAGCGGCTTGGTTTTTCCAAAGATCGAGCCATCCTTGACGTGCACCGGGAAATTCACGCGCACATCGTCAACCAACAGGATCGGCGCGCCGGCCTCCGGAATTGGTAGATCAACGCCACGCGCGCCGTCCACACGCGGCACCGCTTGCAGCAGCATGCGCGTATAATCAGCCTTCGGCGCGGAATAGATGTCATCAACATCGCCGGTTTCGACCACTTCACCGCGCCGCATCACGGCCACGCGCTGCGCCATGCGCGCGATCACGCCCATGTCGTGGGTAATCAGCGCCACCGCCGCATTCGTGTCCTTACGCAAATCCTCGATCAGATCGAGCACCTGCGCTTGCACCGTGGCGTCGAGCGCCGTCGTCGGCTCGTCCGCCACCAGAAGCGCGGGCTCCGCCATCATCGCCATCGCGATCATCACCCGCTGGCGCATGCCGCCTGAGAGCTCATGCGGATATTGCGTGAGCCGCCGCGCCGCTTCCGGAATCCGCACGCGCTCCAACCACTCCACCGCACGCTGCCGCGCCGCCTCACCCTTCACTTTGAAATGGTGCGCCAGCACCTCGGTCATCTGCGTCTCGACCGTCAGATGCGGCGTCAGCGCCGTCAACGGGTCCTGAAACACGAACGCGACATGGCGGCCGCGGAACCCATCCAGATCCTTGCGCGGCAGGCCCAACACCTCGCGCCCCTGGAACTTCACAGAACCAAAAACCTTGGCGTTCGGCGCCGCCAAACCAAACGCGGAGAGAAACGTCTGGCTCTTGCCGGAGCCGCTTTCGCCCACCACGCCCAGGCACTCGCCCTGGTTGATTTGGAGCGAAACGCCCTTCACCGCCTCCACATCGCCGTCAGGCGTATCGAAGGTGACGGTGAGGTCAGAAATCTCAAGAACAGATTCAGTCATGCGATATGTCTAGCGGGCGTCGCCGCGCCGTCCAACCTTCCCTTGCGGCTCCTTCGACAAGCCGCCCAGTTCCCGCTATCGAAAGCGGCAGGAGCGACGCAAATGGCCGTTATGAATTACCTGACCCAGTGCACCTTCGATTTTGGCGCGCTGGGCGCCTTGCCCAAAGTGCTGGCCGGCCTCGGCGTCAAGCGGCCCTTCGTGGTCACTGACCCCGGCCTCAAAGCCAACGGCCTGCTCGATAAGCTGCTTGCCGCCCTGGGCGATGCGCCGGCCGGGGTGTTCACCGACACGCCCGCCAACCCAACCGAAAGCGCCTCACGCGCCGCGGCCGACGCCTACAAAGCCGCCGGCGCGGACGGCATCATCGCCTTCGGCGGCGGCTCCTCGATGGACCTCGCCAAGGCGATGGGCCTGATGGTCACGCACGAAGGCCCGTTCGAGCGCCTCGGCGGCAGCCAACGCGGCTCGCGCTTCATCACCGCCATCCCGCCGCTGGTCGCCGTGCCGACCACAGCCGGCACCGGCAGCGAAGTTTCCCCCGGCGCCGTCGTCATCCTCGACAACGGTCGCAAGGAGACGTTTGTCTCGCCGCACCTTGTGCCCAAGGCCGCCGTCTGCGATCCCGAACTCACGCTTGGCCTGCCCGCGCTTCTCACCGCCGCCACCGGCATGGACGCGATGACCCATTGCATCGAAGCCGTGCTCACACCCGTCGTGCATCCCCCGGCCGAAGCGATTGGCGTTGACGGCGCTGAACGTATCGGCGTGTGGCTCGAACGCGCCGTGAAGGATGGAAGCGATCGTGACGCCCGCTGGCATATGATGATGGGCTCATTCCAAGGCGCGCTCGCTTTCGCTAAGGGCCTCGGCGCCGTGCATGGCCTCTCCCACGCGCTTGGCCGCATCCACGAACTCAAATTGCACCACGGCACACTGAACGCAGTGATTCTGCCGCACTCGCTCGCGATGATCGGCAACGTCGCGGAAGAAAAATTCGGCCGCCTGCGCCGCGCGCTCGGCCTAGGCGCCAACGGCGACCTGCCGCAATACATCGCCGACCTCAACGCCCGCATCGGCCTGCCCGCCAGCTTGAGCGCGATGGGGGTCACCGAAGCGCATTGGCCGTCGACGCGCGATTACGCCGTCACCGACCTCGCAACCGCCAGCAACGCCATCCCGTTCAACGGCGAAAGCTACGACGAACTCTTCAAACGCGCGCTGTAACGCGTGGCGGATATCGCCGCCCTGATCGAGATATTCTCCGAGGTGCGCACCCTGGTCGCGCGCCCGGAGAACGATTTCGATTGGTCGAGCTGGGACGGCGTCGAGGCCGCGCTTGAAGAAATCGACGGCCTCCTCGCCACGCTTCGCGCCGGCGACATGCAAAACACGCTCACGATGCACGCCCTCTTCGCGCCCACAGGCCCAGTCCAAGAGGTCAGCCTCAGCAGCGGCTGGGGCAATCGCTTTTTGGAATTGGCCGAGCGGTTTGATGAGGTGATGGGCAAGTAGCCTCGCCGCAATTGATCTCAGTCAATGCGCGCCGCACTCTGCGTTCGACGCTACCTGCGACTCGCGCGCCAGACGCGAGCACAGGGAGGATGATATGGAGCAGGCTTACAGGCTGCCCAGCGTGAGAACCGTCGGCCTGGACGCGCCATTCCGTTGGCTGGCCGAAGGCTGGCGCGACATGATGCGCGCGCTCATCCCGAGCCTCTTTTATGGCGCCGTCCTCGCCATCGTCAGCTTCACGCTTTCCAATGCGTTGATCAATTCTAACGCCGCCTTTTGGGCGCTTGCACTCAGCTGCGGCTTCGTTTTCATCGCACCGGTGCTGGCGATGGGGCTTTACGAAGCCGGCCGCACGCTCGAGACGGGCGAGAAACCGACACTGTCGCAAATGCTCTTTGTCCGCGCCGCCCTGCGCCAGGACATCGCCTATCTCGGGCTCGCGCTTCTCTTGATCTATTTGCTTTGGGGCCGCGTCGCGCAAATCGTCTATGGTCTTTCCACGTTCCGTCTGCACACGACAGCCTCTGAATTCATGGACTTCGCGCTGCACACCGGTGAAGGCCACGCGATGCTGATCACCGGTACGATCATCGGCGGCGGCATTGCATTCTTCACCTATTGCCTCGTTGTCGTCTCGACACCGATGTTGCTGGATCAACGCGTCAACGTGTTCGCCGCGACCTTCATTAGCCTGCGCGCGGTCTCCAAGAATTTTGCGCCGCTGCTGCTCTGGGCGTTCATCATCGCGGCCTTTGTGCTCGCCAGCGCCGCAACGTGGTTTATGGCTTTTGTCGTGGTTTTTCCCTGGCTCGGCCTATCCAGCTGGCGCGCCTATCGCGACCTGGTGCAAGAAAACGTCACGCAAAGCGCGGAAATCTTGCCTGTCTAGAGCACGGGCGAGAGCGCGGGGGCTCATGCACAGCTCTCAATTTGCTATCCCCCACCAAACCTGCTACATGCCGGTCGTCGAATTCGTTTCTGGTTCGGTTGTTTCCCTCGCCTGAGCTTGTTCTTTGAGCATCTCGCGGCCCCGGACCTTCCCTCTGCCATGATCGGTCTTTGATCGCGTAGCGCATCGGCGCTGCGCGCGTTTTTACATCAGGTGCTCACATGGCAATTGGTACAGTTAAGTGGTTCAACCCGCAAAAGGGCTTTGGTTTCATCCAACCGGACAACGGCGGCGCGGACGTATTCGTCCACATTTCGGCCGTCGAACGCGCTGGCTGGTCCTCGCTCAATGAAGGCCAAAAGGTCAGCTTCGAAAGCGAAAAAGATTCGCGCAGCGGCAAGATGTCGGCCGGCCAATTGGCCGCCGTCTAATCTCCGCACGCGGCCCTTCGGGGCCACGTCGCTGACGAGACGCTAAGGGGCGGATCGGCGCAACGCCGGTCCGCCCTATCGTTTTCATCGAAAGAGGCATTCTTCATGACGACGCCAACCTTCGCCATCGGTCAAACCGTTATGGTCGCGCAATCGAAAACCCATCGCCAACCCGAGGGCGTGTATCGCGTTGTCGGCGCCATGCCGCGCGACAATGGCGGCTACCAATATCGCATCAAAGGCGATCTGGAAAAGTACGAGCGCGTCATCGACGAACGCCACCTCGCCGCGGAATAACGCGCTCGCCGCTCACTCCACCTTCGCCAGGAAATCCAGCACGGCATCCCAGGCTTCCGGCTCGTCCAGCATCGGCGCGTGGCCGATGCCTTCGACGGTGATTGCATCCAAATCCGGCTTCAACGTGCGCATGTAACCGACCACGTCTTCGCCGAACAAATCCGAAATCTCGCCACGCACCGAGAGCACAGGCTTTGCCGCCAGCGCCTGAAACAGCGGCGATAAGTCCGGCGCCGGCGCGTCTTCATCGAGATCGAGGAACGCCAAGGCGATGTGCGGATCGTAATCGAGCTCAACCTGCCCATCGTCACGCGCGCGGTGCGTGCGCCGCGCAAACGCGAGCCAAAAACCTTCGTCGTCCGCACGCTCTGGATAGGCCGACGCATTGATCGCCCGCACCGCTTCGGCCGCCGCGTTCCAATCCGCCACCGGCACGACATGGCCCACGTAGCCCGCGATCCGCGCCAAGCCGGCCGCGTTCAGCTTCGGGCCAACATCGTTCAGCACGGAGGCCGCGATACGGTCCGGCGCCATCGTCGCCAGCACCATCGTGATCAAGCCGCCCATCGATGTGCCGATGAACACCGCCTTCGGGATCGACAGCGCATCCATCAGCTTCAACACGTCTTGCGCATACACGGCCGGCACATAATGCGCCGGGTCAGGATCGTTGGCGCTTTGCCCGCGCCCACGCATGTCCGCCGCGATCACGCGACGTCCGAGCGCTGCGATGCGAGGTGCGATCACTTCAAAATCGCGCGAATTGCGCGTCAGTCCATGCAGGCAGATCACCGGCAGACCCGTCGCCGGCAATAGCGGCGGATAATCGCGCGCATAAAGCGCCAAGCCGTCCACGGTCGCGATGACACGTTCTTCGAATCCGCCAATGGCGATCGGCGCGCCGAAATCCATGCTCATCTCCTAACCCGCGCGCCCTTGCGTCGCGTTGGCGTTCGCATCGACATAGTCAACCGCGCGCATCGCCTGCAAGCGCGCAAGCCATTGCTGCTGCACGCTTGCACGTTCGCTCGCCACAATGGCTTGGCACGTCACCAAAACGATCTCGGCGCCGCCGACAGTAAAGCGATCGAAACAGAGCCCCGCGAACGCACTTTGGCGCTGAAGCTGAAGCTCAACTTGCCGCTGCGCCGCTTGCGTTTGCCCACCCGCCGCTTGCGCTTGCGAACGCGCGATCGGCCCCGAACCCTGAAATCGCACCAAGAACGCAACCGGCGCTGCTTGCGCCGGCGCTTGTGCAACCTCGAACACATTCTGCGACTGAGCTTGCGCCGCGCGCTCCGGCTGCAACGCCACCACGATCAGCACAGCCATCAGCGCGCCCGTCACGGCCATGCCCCACATGCGCAGCGCCGCGATACTCATGGCGGCGATGCTCCCGCACCCGCCGGCGCCGGCGCCTGCACCGCGCGCGCCAGGTCAAGCATACCCCGCCCGCTTGGCCTTGCGCACGTGGGCGAACCTGTCGCGATCGGTGTGGCGTTACGCGAACGCGCGCATTCGATCTCGCCGTAATTCGCGCCATGCGGCGCAATCGCGCGCGTGAACAACGCGTCTTCCAATTGCCTGCCACGCAGACCCGTTTGCGCCGCCAGCAATGCGAACGCGGCGGACACGTGCGGCGCCGCCATCGACGTGCCCTGCAGATACGAATAATAGCAGCGCTCGGTCGAGTTCGAGTTCAGCGGATCGTAGCAGCCCGCCGCCGTCGCGCGCGTCGAGAGCACGCCATCGGGGCGACCGTCGCCATCGCTATCGGAGAACATATCGCCGCCCGGCGCGAGCAAATCGATCTCCGGCCCGAAGTTCGAATAGAGCGACAAGCCCCCGCGCGCATCATTGGCGCCGACCACAACCACGTTGTTGCAATTCGCCGGCGCATAGAGCTGCGCTTGGTTGGCCTTGTTGCCGGCCGCGACCACGACAACCACATTCCGCGCCGCCGCCGCATCGATCGCGGCCTGCATCGAGGCCGGGCACGGCGCCTGGATCGACAAGCTCATATTGATGATGTCGGCCGGAGTGCGGTTGACGATCTGCTGGCCCGCCGCGTTCACAGCCGGCGCAATGCCCGCCGCCCAGCGAATGCCTGAAACGATGTCGGCCAATTCGCCGCCGCAGCGGCCAAGCACACGCACCGGGATCACTGTGACATCCCAGGCGCCGCCCGCGACGCCGCGCCGATCGTTCGTGGCCGCGGCGCCAATTGTGCCGGCGACATGCGTGCCGTGATACGAATTCTCCGTCGCCGTGCCGCAACGATCGCCCGCATCGTTTGCGTCGGCATCGACGCCATCGCTATCGCCGCCACGCTCGGGATTGTTGATGAGATCAACGCCGGGCGCAATGTTTGGCGAGCCTTGAATATCGGGATGCGAGAGATCGAGCCCCGTATCCAACACCGCAACGCGCACATTGCGCGAGCCAACCTGCGCTGCTTCCCAGAAGCGCACGAAACCCGCCCCTCCCGGCGATTGGCCAGCGCCCGTGCCGTGCGTGCGATAATGCCATTGCAGCGCATAAAGCGGATCGTTCGGCACGCCGCCGACAACAGCCGGCGTCGGCGCCGGCGTGGTCGTCGGTTGCGTTGAAGGCTGGCTCGGCGGACGCGGATTGCTTGAACTCGGCGGCGGCGGCGTTTGATCGCGACGCGGCGGCAGCGTGAAGCCCGACGAGGCGATGTAGTTCGGCTCCACATATTCGAACTGGCGCGACGCCGTCAGACGCTGGATCGCGCATCGCGTCGCCAACGCCAAATCCTGCTCCAATTGGCCTTGCGTGACGATGCGCGGGCAACGGTCCGCCTCGTTCCACTCCACCGCCGCCGGCGGCGCCTCAGCCACAGAGGCTTCGCCGCCCTGTTGCGCCATGCGCATCGAGGTCGGCGAAGCGCCCGAACCCGCCAAGCTCACCGTCACCACGCCGCCCGGGCGCACGACGATCTCGCCATCGATGCCCAAGCGCCCCAACACATCCCGCGCCGCCGTACGCGCCGCATCCGACGCTTCCGCTTCCGCGCGCGTGCGCACTTGCGCGATCACGTTCTCCGGCAATTGCTCCAGCGCTTCAGTACCGCCGGCGCGCAGCGAGCGCACGAAATTGCTGGCGAGGCCCATCTCGCTCGCCGTCTCCGACAATTCCTGCTCGACCATCGCGCCGACCAAGATTTCGCCCGGCGCGATCAGCACAGGCTCCGGCGCCAACATCGCCGCGATTTGATCTTGCGGCTGCACCGAGCCCGCGAGCGCGCGCGATTCCAGCGGCACCTCATCCAGCGGCGCCGGCCCCGGCCCTTCCGTTTGCTCCGAGCCGCCGCGCATATCTTCGATCACTTGGCCGATCTGGTCGCACGCGCCCAACGCCAACACAGGCGCGAGCACCAAGGCAGCCAAACTCCAGCGACGATGCGACATGCTTGGCTCCCCACCCATTTTAGCGGACACTAGACCTTCTAAACTGGCCCCCTCCGATGACAAGGCGATGTCG
>Ga0315902_10003322_pt1 | contig 24202 bp, 21 predicted proteins | sample LakEriMetagenome_9_FD_203523 | JGI IMG/M metagenome (GOLD analysis project Ga0315902, IMG submission 203523) | Freshwater fungal communities from buoy surface, Lake Erie, Ohio, United States - Buoy 12 MA117 | ecosystem: Environmental > Aquatic > Freshwater > Lake > Lake biofilm | place: USA... | reverse complement strand
AATCGGGTGGATTCGCTTCAACAGAAAGGTTACCGCTTGCTATTTGTGCGTTGGAGGTAAAGACAACGAAAACCAAAATAACGATGCTTATGGTGAGACGTTGAATGACCAATGGCATAAACCTACTTCCTGTAAAGGGTAGTTTTTACCGCATCGACTAATTTTTCTACGTTGGGTAGTGCTGCATCAATCAAGGTAGGGGAGAAAGCGAAAGGTGTATCGGTTTGGGTTACTCTTAACACAGGAGCGTCCAAGTAATCAAAGGCATAACGTTGCAAATGATACGCAATTTCAGATGAAATAGATGCCAATGGCCAAGATTCTTCAAGGACTACACAACGGTTGGTGCGTTTAACGGATTCAACCACAGCCTTATAATCAATTGGACGAACGGTACGTAAATCAATAATTTCAATGCTTATTCCTTCTTTTTCCAATACTTCTGCGGCGTCATACGCCACTTTGATGATTTTACCAAAAGTAACCACTGTTACATCATGTCCTTTTCGTTTTGTATCGGCAACACCAATTGGAATCAGGTATTCTCCTTCAGGGATTTCTCCCTTGTCGCCATACATTTTTTCCGATTCAAGAAAAACCACAGGATCGTTATCGCGAATAGCTGATTTCAGCAAGCCTTTTGCATCGTACGGGTTGGATGGGGTGATTACTTTAAGTCCAGGTACGTGGGCATAGAATGCTTCAAACGATTGGGAATGGGTTGCTGCTAATTGCCCCGCTTGACCATTTCCACCACGGAAGACAATCGGACAAGAATATTGTCCACCAGACATTTGGAGCATCTTAGCGGCAGAATTAATGATTTGGTCAGCAGCGAGAATGGCAAAGTTCCAAGTCATAAATTCAACGATAGGCCTGAGCCCATTCATGGATGCACCCACTGCGATTCCAGCGAAACCAAGTTCCGCAATCGGTGTATCGATTACGCGTTCGGCACCAAATTCGTCGAGCATTCCTTGAGAGACTTTATAGGCACCGTTGTATTCGGCTACCTCTTCACCCATCAAAAAAACAGAATGGTCACGTCGCATTTCCTCACTCATTGCCTCGCGCAAGGCTTCTCTGAATTGAACTGTTTTCATGGCTTTAATTGTTTGATTAAAATGGGATGGCAAAAATAAGAACTTAATTAATCAATCCCAACAAAAACATTTGATTACCTATCCGTTCATAATGGGAAAATCAACGTAAAAACGGGTTTGTTCCTCGGTAGATTCCACCCGAATGCGTGCGTTGTGCTCGTCTACAACGTTTTTAACGATACTCAACCCTAGTCCGGTTCCATTTTTCTCCCTTTTTGTGGAAAAGAATTTTTTAAAGATTTGTTGTTGTATTTCTTCCGGAATTTTGGGACCGTTATTGCCAATACATACTGTAACCCAGTTCTCCTCTTTTCTTTCAATGTCAATAGAAAGGTACTTTTGTTCACTGTCCTCCATAGCATCAAGGGCATTTTTAATCAAATTTGACCAAAGTTGGAAGAGCTTTACATCAAATCCTTGAATGAAAATTCCATCGGGCATATTGGTTTCCAAATGAACTTGTTTTTTTAATTCATGGTTAAAAATGTTTAACACCACCTGAATGTTTTTCTTAAGGTCGATGGATTGACGTTCCGGTGTAGTACCTTTATTTATAAAGGCACGCACATCCTTCACTACATTCGTTGCGCGTTCGGTTGAAATCGAAATGCTTTCAACCAATTGATTAAGCATCTGTAATTGAAACAACGCCTTCAAACACAATTCGATATGTGGTTGAGAGAGAATAGTATTAATAATATCTGCTTGGTCCACAGAGATGTTGCATTCGGATAGTTTTTGAGTTAATTGTGGGGAATGTACAAGCAGTTGTGGATCAAGTTTTTGAAGGTAATCCTCCATCGCTTGTTGTTCCTTTAAACGCACGATACCACTTTTTGCTCCCATCGCCTTTATGTTTTTCGATAAATCGATAACCAGGTGTTGTTCTGCAGTGTTCAATTGAGGTAGAACATTTATTAATTCATTCACCACATAGGTCATGCTTTCTGCCCCTACTTTTGCTGCACCTAGTGGCGTATTTAAATCATGGGCAATGCCTGCGGAAATTTCACCGATAGTGGCTAATTTTTCCTGTTCAACAATCATACGAGATAAGTCAAGGTTCTTCCTCGTATTCTCAAGAACCCGGGTTTCAAGGGTTTCGTTTATTTTTCGGATTTCCTCTTCGGAGTTTTTTAACTTTGTAATGTCGGTCTCAACAGCCATGTACCCATAAATGCTACCTTGTTTATCTTTTAGCGCAACGATATTCAGTTCAAGCCAGTATTCATTTCCATTTTTTCCTCGGTTTTGAATCTCCGCTTGTAGATCGAGGCCTTTTCGTAATTTTTCTCGAATGTATGCGAGCGTGGCTCTATTGGTCTTTTCATATTGAAACATTTTAGGCGTTTGACCAATCACCTCTTCCATGGTGTAACCAGTAAGTGTCAATAGGCTGTTATTGACCCATTTAATCCGTTGGTTTTGATCAGTTATAACGACACAATTGGTGGCGTTTTTAGCCACAAGAGACAATTCCTGAAGTTCATTTTCGATTTTCTTTCGGTAGGATATGTCTTGAAGTGTACCGACTACCTGAGTAGGTTGGCCGTCCTCACTGGCGGTAATGCGCGCAGTAAGCAAAAGAGTGACAATATCCTGTTGTTCTTTTTTTCTGAAACGCAAATCGAGTGCAAGGTGACCATTTGACTGGGAGGCTTCAATGATTGCGGTTTTCATTTCCTCCAAGTCTTCTGGATCAACAAGCTCCTTCACCGCCTCAAGACCATCTGTTTGATTTAATCCCAGAATGGGGTAAATGTTTGATGACGCTTTCCAATTTTTGGTGCTTACCTGATACTCAAAATTGGCAATACGTGCCGTTTGCTGTGCGTCAATTAAGCTTTGGGTTGATTTTTCGAGTTCGGCAGTACGTTTCTTGATTTCTTCCTCCAAACCATCCGTCAGTTGTAAATTTCTCTCCTTACTGATGATTAAGCGTTTTTGAAGTTCTGCAATGGCGTTGTTCAGTTTGCTAATTTCATTGTTTTTGGTTGAAAGGGGTATGGGGTCATTGTAATTTTCATCCGTCAATTGTTGTGCATAACGTGTGAGGTTTCTCACCGGTCTAGAAATGATGGAAGCCACTGCTGAAAAAATAATCAGTGATACCAAAAAGGCAATAAGAATGGCCAAATATATTGGCTTATTCATGGCATTTACCGTGTCGTCAATGTTCTTTTTTGAAAAAGCTACTACCACTTTTCCTTGAACATTTTTGGAGGAGAACGGACTTTCCTCGACAATGAATTTATCCTTATCCCGTTTAAGCTGACTTTTGGTATATGTTTTCGGGTAAGAGGCCAATACTTGTTCTTGCCCTTCCATATTGGTAACTACGGCGACATATTCAAAATCGTCCTTTTCTTGCGCGCGTGTGAGGGTCGATTTTAATCCTTGAAAATCATCCTCTGCCAACGAAAGTTCAACAGATAAAGCAAGGGAATGCGTAGTCTCGTGTATTTCTTCCCTTTTGAATTCAGTAAGCTCATCCCGCTGTACGTAAGGGTAATACAATAAAAAAAACAACAACACCAAAAGTAAAACCAGCGTACAGGATATCCAAATATTGAATGCGATGGATTTGAACACTTTCATCAGTCAGAGATGGTAATTTTGATGGAAGCAGGAATGTCCTTTGTAGAGGCCCTTACAATGCCTACGGCGCCAGCATTTTTTTTAACATAACTGACAATTTCCGCATCGGTTTCTAGAAAAACAGGTGGGTTGCTACGACCCTGAAAAACCTGTGCCAACCAGTATTTTTGCATGCCGGTCACCGTCGTATTGTAGAGGTATTTCGCAACAGCAGCTGCATTGTCTGACTTAGTAGATGGCAAAACAATGATGACACCCTCTTTATTTTTCCAAGTGGAATATTTGCCTTTGAAAATGGCCTTCAGGTTTTTAGTAGTGGTTGTTTTAAAACCTGTGTTATTTCCAACAATGGTGAAGTTTTGCGCCTGCAGTTTTGTGAAGGACAGAGCCGCCACTAACAAAAAGACCAGCTTTATGAAAACACGCCTAGAATCCATAAGCCAACTGTAATTTAACACTCAGTTTGTCGTGCGCTACATGACCGGAATGATTGTGGATTTGTTCCTGGTATTCGATTTGTGCTTTGAGATTGAGGAGGTGATTGAACTCATATTTATAGCCAATCCCTATTTTTCCAAGGGAAAAAGGATAAGTATGTAAATCGTTATCCGCCACATGAATGTAATCAGCAATGAGGTAAGGAACATGTTTATCGGCGATCCTAAAACCGGTGTAAACAAATCCTGCAGCATTGTCTGCTCTGCCAAGTGTATCGGTAATAGAGGCGTTATAGGTGGCCTCAGATAAAAATTCCACTTTATTCCCGAAATAAGCCAAGGATAAACAACCGAGGTGGTACTCTACAGCTCCTTTGTAAAGGGGACCAGTATAATGTGTGGGTGCATTCGAATGACCGCTGTGTCCACCGGAAACATTGCTTGATAAAAAATCGTGGTAATAGGACATCCCAATGCGTAAGTTATCGATTGGTTTCATGTGCATGGCAGCCGTAAAAGAAAAATTCTGGTCACCTTGAATTACATCGGTAGAAGAAATGCCATTGCCTAAAACCACGTCGTAACCAAAATTTAGCTCCCCTAAGTTCTGACCTTGCATTTGGATGCCAAGTGTATGGAGAGGAATCAAATAACTAAAACTCAATGGTCGGTCTATCGTTGGGAAGAATAAGCGGCCATGGTGGTAAACATCGTTCCAATAATTCACTGGTGTGTGAATTTTACCAGCAATAATACTGTGATTTCCCTTGTAATTGAATTTCAAGAGCGAGCGCTCGATGCTCGGAAGGTATGAACTTGTCCCAAAGCGAAATACATATTCACCCAGAAATGAAATGTTCTTCCTTAATTTTGATGTGACAAAAAAATCGTGTTCCCCAATTGAAAAATAGGCTTGGTTTTCATCGCTGCGGTCATACGTAAACTGGAGGTGCCCAAAACCGTTTAATTGGGTTTCTGGTTTTTGCGCGTAGAGTTTCGATAAAAAGGCAAAGGAACATAGCGCCAATGTTAGGTGTATTTTCATCCGTTTTGGCTATAGTTAATGGAAATATTCTTGCTTTCTAAAATCGGGACGAGTGCATTCATCAATTCATGTTCATCCCATGGTTTGGTAATAAAAGCATCCAAAAGGTCTTCCTGTACCAAATCATCTATTTGGATGGCGTTCGCTTGTCCGGATAACATCAAACAATTCATGCTTGGAATAGCTTTTTTAATATTTCTGATCAGCTGTGCACCTGTCATTTCAGGCATTTGGTAGTCAGTAATAAGAACCAACGGTTGCAGCCCAAGTAAAGACATCTCCTCTATGGCAAGCGTTGCTGTTTCCGGGTTTTCAAAAAATTCGAAAGTTAGCGCGGGATGAACGAGGTTTTTCCTCAATTGAAAGTCGAGCATTTGTAAAATGATCGGATCATCATCCACACATATTACGATGAACATGTTTTCCATACCCTAAGCTGCGCCTTGAATTAAAGTTTTTTTTCTGTAGTGTGCAAAAATACGATAATTCACTGTACCTCCGATTCTTTTAAGCATTCGAATACTTGAAATGATTCAAGCTAAAGGCAATCAATAACGGTTTAAACGAAAAAAGGGCCAAATATTTTGATGGTTGTGAATCATGTATTCCATTTTTTTTCTGCTATTTTTGCCACTCAAAAGCTCCTTCTTTGAACGGTATTAGAATGAACTTTAATCGGAGTAAATTGTTTCAAGGTAAGAGCTAGAGGTAGGAAATAAACGAAAAGCTATGAAAATTTTAGTGTGCATAAGTAAAGCACCAGACACCACATCCAAAATTGCTTTTACCGATAACAATACCCGTTTTGAGGAAAGCAACGTTCAATACATTGTAAACCCTTACGATGAATGGTATGCATTGGTTCGAGCACTTGAACTAAAAGAAAGTGGTGGTGGACATGTAACCATCATTACGGTTGGAACAGCAACAGATGATGCGGTTATTCGTAAGGCGCTTGCCATCGGAGCAGACGACGCCGTGCGCATCGATGCAGAACCAAATGATGCCTATTTTACGGCCTTCCAGATTGCTGAGTACGCAAAAAACAATGGGTTCGACTTGGTACTAACAGGAAAAGAGACCATCAATTACAACGGATCTCAAGTCGGCGGTATGATTGCAGAATTACTAGAGGTTCCGTTTATTTCCCTTGCAACCAAGCTTGATGTCAATCAAGGTGTTGTATCCCTTCAGCGCGAAGTTGCTGGTGGAGTTGAATTGGTAGAAGTACAGGCACCCCTTGTTATTTCCTGTGCCAAAGGAATGGCAGAGCAACGTATTCCCAACATGCGCGGAATCATGGCTGCACGAACGAAACCGCTCCAGGTGATTGCTCCCGCATCGGCAGAATCCCTTGTGGAGTTCACCTCTTATGCACAACCCAACGCGAAAGCCTCTTGCAAAATGCTTCAAGCGGATCAAATGGATGAACTTGTAAACCTATTGCATACCGAAGCTAAAGTGTTATAAAAATCGAATCATGTCTGTATTAGTATATATCCCCACCGAAAACGGAATCAATAAGGCCTCGTTGGAAACACTTTCCTATGCCCGAATGTTGAGCGAAAATGTGTGTGTTGTTACCAACGGATCAGCATCCAATGAGCAACTTTCTGTCCTTGGAGAATATGGCGCCAGCAATGCCTGGATAGACCGTTCTTTTAATGGTAGCGATGCGCAACAACTTGTCGGCTTAATAAGCAAGGCGGCAGATCAATGCGGTGCAAAAACAGTGTTGTTTTCTCACGATGTCGTTGGGAAATCGGTTGCACCAAGGCTCTCGGCTCGGTTAAAAGCTGGCTTGGTTTCCGGAGCTGTTGCTTTGCCCGATGAACAGGGTCAAATTAAAGTCAACGTGTTTTCAGGAAAAGCCTTTGGTCTTGTCAAAGTTAAAACCGACCGCCAGATTATTTCCCTCCTTGCGAACAGTGTTCAGCCGGTAAAAAATGGTGGTGCATGTGCTGTGGAAGATTTTGACGGTCAAGTCGGATTAGCGGCAATCAAGGTATTGGAAACACGTAAACCAGAAGGAACTATTCCATTGCCAGAAGCCGAACGAGTTGTTTCCGCAGGTAGAGGACTTAAAGGTCCCGAAAACTGGAGAATGGTTGAAGAATTAGCAGAAGCGATTGGTGCAGCTACAGCATGTTCCAGGCCTGTTGCCGATATCGGTTGGCGCCCGCACCACGAGCATGTTGGTCAAACGGGCGTTGCCATACGACCAAATTTATACATCGCCATCGGTATTTCGGGCGCCATTCAACATTTAGCAGGGGTGAATGGTTCTAAAGTCATGGTTGTCATTAACACTGACCCTGAAGCACCTTTCTTCAAAGCCGCAGATTATGGTATCGTTGGTGATGCCTTCGAGGTGGTGCCAAAGCTCACCGAAGCGATTAAAAAATTCAATGCATCAGCCCACTGATTCGAAGTGAATCGCTTATCTTTACAAATGCGTAGGACGAACGTATTCGGATTTTATTGTTCATCGGAGGTTCTGCGGACCGGATTGTAATGGAGAAGATTAAACTGGAAATAGCCGGCTTGTCATACAGCCAAACACAAACAGGCGCTTATGCCCTTGTTCTGGTAGAAGCTGGGGGCAAGCGTCAACTTCCCATCATCATCGGTGGGTTTGAAGCCCAGGCAATCGCAATACAGTTGGAAAAAATGACTCCAACACGTCCACTAACACATGACCTGTTTAAATCGTTGGGGCAAGCCTTCGCCATTGACTTTCATGAAGTGGTCATTTATGACTTGAAAGAAGGGATTTTCTATGCCAAAATCATTTGTGAGCAAGACGGTGTGACAGCAGAGATAGATGCCCGAACCTCAGATGCGATCGCTATTGGTGTCCGCTTCAATTGCCCGATTTATACCTTCGAATTTATTCTCTCTACTGCCGGTTCTATGATGAATGAGGAAGGAGAGGTGGAACCACCTGCTCATGTAGAGGAGGAGATCGAAGACGAAGAAAATCACCCTACCGACGAGCAAGTGCTTGAGCTTATGGATCCGAACGAACTCGAAACGCAGTTACAAGATGCACTAGATAACGAGGATTATGAACTCGCTTCAAAAATAAGGGACGAGATCAACCGAAGAACTAAATAATACCCTACTATGACATTAACCATTAAAAACAGACTCATTTTCATGAGCTTTCTGCAGTTCTTCATTTGGGGATCGTGGCTTATTACCATTTATAATTATTGGTTTGAAACAAAAGGATGGGATGGTGTTCAGTTCGGGGCTGTGTTTACAACACTCGGACTTTCCGCGCTGTTTATGCCAACGCTCGCCGGGATTGCCGCAGATAAATGGATCAATGCCGAACGCTTATTTGGCGTGTTACACCTTTTAGGTGGCGCCGTTCTGTGTTACCTTCCTTTTGTCGATAACGCAACCTCCTTTTATTGGGTCATCTTTTCGGCCATGTTGTGCTACATGCCTACCATCGCGCTCTCTAATTCTGTGGCATACTCCATTTTGAAACGAAACGAACTCGATGTAGTCAAGACATTTCCTCCTATACGGGTTTGGGGAACCATCGGATTCATCGCTGCCATGTGGTTTGTGAACCTCACTGGAAATAAGGCGTCAGCCAACCAATTTTTCATTGCCGGAGGCTCAGCTATTCTGCTTGGACTTTATGCGTTTACGCTTCCCCCATGTGAACCTTCTCGGAGCAGTAAAGGAACTTTTTTCCAAGTAATGGGCCTTGACGCCTTTAAGCTATTTGCAAACTACAAAATGTTGCTATTCTTTTTGTTTTCCCTTTTTCTTGGTGCGGCGTTGCAATTGACAAATATGTATGGCGATGGTTACATTTCCGAGTTTGGTCAGTTCGGAGCGTACAGCAATTCCCTGATTGTAAAATACAGTACCATCATCATGTCCATCTCCCAAATTTCAGAGACCGTCTTCATTCTGGCAATCCCTTTTTTCCTTAAAAAATTTGGAATCAAATACGTAATGCTTATTAGCATGTTTGCATGGGTATTGCGCTTTGGACTTTTGGCATACGGAAATCCTGCGGATGGATTATGGATGATTATCGTATCCTGTATTGTGTACGGGATGGCGTTTGATTTCTTTAATATTTCAGGGTCACTTTTCGTAGAAACCAATACGGAACCAAGCATTCGTTCGAGTGCGCAAGGCTTGTTTATGATGATGACCAACGGGGTAGGAGCCATCCTTGGTAGTTATGTGAGTGCAGCGGTCATTACCGAGTATTTTACCATAAAGATCACCAATGTTAATGCCCTCACTTCGTATTTGGGTATTACCGAAAAAAGCGAGATTTTCCTCAATAAAACAAAAGACTTGACCATTAATGCCAAGGGAACATTTTCCACGGCTTTGGAATTCAAGAATTGGCCTGCGATATGGATTACCTTCGCGTTGTATGCCTTGGTCATTGCCGTCTTATTCGCCGTGATGTTCCGTCATGAGCACAATCCTGATGAAATAAAGGAGGTAAACCATTGATGCAATAATGCACTTCGAAGCGATTTTCTCCATTCGGGACGAAATGGATTTTAATGAACTCGCATTGGCTATTTTTGCCTTTCAAGTAGCGCATTCATCTGTTTATGGAAGGTATGTGAAGGCACTTGGTAAAAATCCGCCCAAACACTTTTCCGAAATTCCATGCATTCCAATCGAACTTTTTAAAAGCCATGAAGTCATTTCAGGTGAACGAGGACCAAATGCACTCACGTTTTTAAGCAGTGGAACGACCAAAAGCAACCGAAGTAAACACCTTGTGCTCGATCCGCAGCTATACCAGAAATCATTCACAATGGGCTACGAGCTTTTCATTGGCGATCCTTCCAATCAAGTTATTCTCGCCTTGCTTCCGAATTACATCGAACAAGGACAGTCAAGTTTAGTGTACATGGTTAACGAGCTCATTTCTCAGACCAAGGGACCTTTGTCGGGTTTTGTCTTGGAACATCCGGATGAAGTGCTCTGTCGTTATCAGAAGGCTGTAGAACTTGGAAAACAGGTCGTGCTTATTGGTGTTTCGTATGCCTTGTTGGACCTTGCTTCATTGAAGGTTCAATTGCCCGAAGCCATTCTGATTGAAACGGGAGGGATGAAGGGCCGTAGAGGTGAGTTATCCAAGGCGGTTCTTCACTCCAAGCTGAAGTCAGGAATAGGGGTTAAAAAAGTATATTCGGAATACGGAATGACGGAAATGCTATCGCAGGCATATTGTAAGGGTAACGACCTCGTATTTCATACGCCACCTTGGATGAAAGTACTTATTCGTGAAACTAACGACCCATTTCAAATGGAGGCATCTGGAAAAACAGGTGGGTTGAATGTGATCGACCTTGCCAATATGTACAGTTGTAGTTTTATTGCGACGCAAGACCTTGCGCGATTGGAAGGCAATGGTTTTCAACTTATGGGACGCTTTGATACGGCCGATATCCGCGGATGCAATTTGATGGTAGAGTAAGATTAAATGTGTAATTTAGCTTCAATCGTTCATTAGCCCTTATGGATTCACCAAGGTCAGAAAAACCCTCAAAATCTTTTCTTTACGCGTTGATTCGCAAGGAATCGGAGGGCCTATTTGAACGTGTGGTTCACCACAGAAGGCATTTGCATGCGAATCCTGAATTATCCTACAGCGAAGTAGAAACGATGAATTACATCAGTTCTGTGCTCCAAGAAATCGGTGTTTCGCATCAAACGAAGGTAGGGAAAACAGGGGTTGTGGCCTACATAAAAGCCAATCACCATCAAGCAGATGCCCCCTGCATTGCGTTGCGTGCTGACATGGACGCATTGCCGATAACAGAGCAAAACGAGGTTAGCTACAAGTCAAAGGTCGATGGGGTGATGCACGCCTGTGGACACGATGCCCACACGGCTATCTTGTTAGCCACGGCCGAATTATTGAATGCGCATCGAAGCTTATTACCCAAACCGGTCAAATTGGTTTTTCAACCGGGTGAAGAGAAAAATCCGGGTGGAGCAACCCTCATGATTGCCGATAACGTTTTGCAACATCCAACGGTGGAGCGCATGTATGCCTTGCATGTTTTTCCTGATTTGGATGTGGGAGAAGTGGGATTTGCATCGGGTTTGTACATGGCTTCTTGCGACGAAATCCACCTTACCATAAAGGGGAAAGGAGGACATGCCGCTACTCCTCATAAGTGCATCGACCCGATTGCCATTGGCGCTCGATTGGTGTTGGATTTACCGGATGTGGTGAATAGGAGTAGAAATCCCAATATTCCTTATGTGTTGAGTTTTGGTCATTTTGAAGGCCGGGGAGCAACCAATGTTATTCCCGATGAAGTGCACATCAAAGGCACGTTTAGAACCATGGATGAACATTGGAGAAACGAGGCCATAGCGCTTATGTCCGATTTCATTCACTCGACTGTGGAGGGTAGGGGTGCTCGTGCAGCTTTAGAAATAAGCCGAGGCTACCCCTGTTTGGTAAACGATCCGCGTATTACACAGGAATTAAGATCGGAAGCAATTGATTTTCTGGGGAATGAACAGGTAATTGACTTGCCTATCCGCTTGACATCGGAAGACTTTGCCTTTTACGGAGCACATGTACCCATTTGTTTTTACCGAATTGGCGTTCGAAACGAGGAGAAAGGGATTACTTATGGCTTGCATCATCCGAAGTTTAATATCGACGAGAATGCACTTATTCGGGGCGTTGAAATGATGAGTTTAATTGCTATGTGCGAATGAGTAAGAACCTAATGATAATAATGCTTGGAGTAACACTCCTTTTTGCTTGCGATAAAGCAACCAATGCATCTGCCAAATTGGATGGAGAATGGGAATTAATTTCCTATAAATTAACCATTTCGAATGGAATGTCCTATCTTGGCACGGGCGATGGTTCCTTGATTTTTTCTGATATAGAATCGGAAAATTCGGACAGGACCTACCTTTTTCAATTTAACCAATCGGTTAATGGCGCAGTGATGATAAAGGAGGAAGCTGGATTTTTTTCAGTAAGTTATGAGCCCGGTTTTCCGGAATTGAGCATGAATACTTCTACGGGTACATCCACCTCCTACAGGATATTAACCCTTAATAAAAGCGATTTACAGCTTGAAGGAAGTGATTCCCTGGGAAGAATTCACACGTTTTTATTTAGAAGGCTAAAATAACGTTCTAGATGCTAGTTGGCCATTTCGCTCATGAACTTAATGCGCATTAAGCGTAGTTCTTCCTCACTGTATTCGCCATCGAATTCATGGTAGGCATCCGTAAGGTTGTCTGTTTCAGCCTCGCTGAAGTAACCGTAAATTTCCTCTTGGTATTCTTTGTCCAAGATATTGTCAATGTAGTAATTGATGTTCACCCGCGTGCCTGAGGAAACGATGGCTTCAATTTCATCAATCAGTTCATTCATCGTTTTTCCCTGAGACCGACCGATGTCATCCAACGGTAGTTTGCGGTCAATGTTCTGAATGAGCTGAACCTTCAGTCCCGATTTGTTGACAAGGGATTTCACCACCATGTCCTGAGGACGCTCTATACCGTTGACCTCCACGTAATGAGCGATAAGCGCAACAAATGGCTCACCGTACCGCTTTGCCTTTCCTTGACCGACACCTTGAATGTTGGTCAATTCATCAATGGATATAGGGTATTGAAAGCACATGTCTTTCATTGACGGTTCCTGAAAAATCACAAAAGGTGGGATGCCCAGTTCTTTTGAAAGGCTCTTGCGGAGATCCACCAACATGGCGTACAAGGTTTCGTCGAAGACACCCCCTTTTGCATTGTTCATGATGGCGTCTTCGTCGTCGGTATTTGAGAAGTCGTGCTCTTTAATGAGTAAAAACGAAGTGGGATTAGCTAAAAACTCTTTACCCGCTTCAGAAAGCTTCAATGTACCGTAGCTCTCCACGTCCTTAAACACCAATCCTGCTACCGTAACCTGACGGATCACTGCATTCCAGAAATGTTCATCTTTCTCTTTGCCTACACCAAATCCCGGAAGAAGGTGGTGCTTGTACGATTTGATGTCGGAGGTGATGTGTCCGGAAAGGTAAGCGCAATAATGCTTTGATTTTTGCATTTCCTGAAGGTCGGTAATGGCATTTAAAAGCATGACTGCGTATTCTTTCCCTTCGCGGCGTTCTTTAGGGTTTTTACAATTATCACAAAAAGCATTGCAATTTGTTTCGTCAAATGTTTCACCGAAGTAATGGAGGATAAATTTCCTACGGCATACAGATGTTTCGGCGTACGAAACAATTTCGTGAAGCAGTTGACGTCCGACTTCTTGTTCTGCTACCGGTTTACCTTGTAGGAATTTCTCGAGTTTTTCGATGTCCTTGTAGCTGTAAAAAGCGATGCACTCTCCTTCGCCTCCATCTCGACCTGCTCGACCGGTTTCCTGGTAATAGCTTTCAATGGATTTGGGAATGTCATGGTGGATAACATAGCGAACATCGGGTTTGTCAATACCCATTCCAAACGCAATCGTAGCGACAATCACTTCGGCATGTTCCATAAGGAACATGTCTTGGTGCTTTGCACGGGTGGAAGCGTCCAAGCCTGCATGGTAAGCCAGCGCATTGATGCCGTTAACCTGAAGGATTTCAGCAAGTTCTTCTACTTTTTTTCGGCTAAGGCAATAAATGATGCCGCTTTTTCCGGCTTGCGTGCGGATGTATCGGATGATTTGTTTTTCAACCTCCCGTTTCGGACGAATTTCGTAGTGCAGGTTGTCCCTGTTAAACGAAGATTTATAAACGACCGCATCCAGCATGTTGAGGTTTTTTTGGATATCGTTTTGAACCTTCGGCGTAGCTGTAGCCGTTAGCGCAATGATTGGTACGTTGGATATTTTCTGGAAAATTTCACGCAAACGACGGTATTCGGGACGGAAATCATGCCCCCATTCCGAAATGCAGTGGGCCTCATCGATGGCGAAAAAAGAGATGTTTACCGAGGTTAGAAAATCAATGTTCTCTTTTTTGGTTAACGATTCTGGAGCGACATAGAGCAGTTTAGTATGCCCGTCTTGAATATCTTTTCGAACCGTTGCAGCTTCGGTTTTGGATAACGAAGAGTTTAAAAAATGTGCAATGCTGCCATTCTCGCTCACATGCCGCAACGCATCTACTTGGTTTTTCATCAAGGCGATTAACGGTGAAACCACAATAGCAGTGCCTGAAGAGATGACCGCGGGTAATTGGTAACACATCGATTTTCCGCCACCAGTGGGCATAATCACAAACGTATTTTTTCCGCTCAGTAAGTTTTGAATGATTGCTTCTTGATTGCCCTTGAAATGATCAAAACCAAAATAGTTTCGAAGTGCCGATTTCAGTTCAGTTGTACCCATTTCTTGCAAATTCATTACCTAAATTAAGCATTTCATCTCAGTTGGGTACATTTCAACTCACAATAAAATACTTTTTCTGTATGAAAGGTAAAAAGGACTTCTTTACACCTCTTAATATTGTATTGAGTGCGTCCCATTTAACGCCGAATCGTTACCTTTACAACGCAATTTCCCATGAGCGAAACGAAAGACGATAAGAACATGTCATTCCTAGATCACCTCGAAGAACTTCGATGGCGATTGGTGCGTGTGGCAGCAGCCATTTTTATCATTGCCTGTGTGCTTTTTACCTATCAGGAATGGATTTTAAACACCATTTTTTTGGATTTGCGAAAAGCGGACTTCATTACCTTCCGAATGATGTGTCAATGGTTTGGGGTCTGCATCAAAGACATTCCGGTTCAATTTCAAAGTACCACCATGTCGGGGCAGTTCAGTTACGCCCTCTCAATGAGTATTATGGGAGGATTCGTACTATCCTTTCCTTACATATTTTTCCAATTATGGCAATTTGTTAAGCCTGGATTGAAAGTCAATGAATTGCAAGTGGCAAAAGGATTGGTCTTTTATGTCAGCATACTGTTTTTCATCGGCATCTTATTCGGTTATTACATCATTGCTCCGTTGACCGTGCAGTTTTTTGGTTCGTATCAGATCAGTACGAATATCAATAATATCTTCACCATCAATTCCTACCTGAGCACCATTTTCTCCACCATTTTGTACACGGGCTTGCTTTTTCTACTTCCTGTGGTTACCTACATTTTTACCCAATTGGGGGTAATCACTCCCGCCTTCTTGAGAACGTACCGCCGCCATGCTATTGTCGTGGTTTTGATTTTGGCTGCGGCGATAACACCCCCAGATGTGATTTCACAGGTAATCGTTGCAATTCCCATCATCGTTTTGTACGAAATTGGTATCTTGGTGGCCGTTCGGGTGGAAAAAAACCTGATCGCAGCTAAATCAAAAGCGCATGAACTTCCGGTTGCCAGCGACCCTAAAACGTGATTTTTTCTGCGTTTCGAGTATGAAGAGACAGCTCATTTTTTTGTTTTTATTGGTTTTTTTCTTCTACCAAAAGGCAAGTGCCCAACAAACAACTGTCACTGGGGTTGTTTGGGATGGCGCAACTGGTCAACCACTGCCGTTCGTGAAAGTTCAATTTAAGGATTCGAAAATCGGTGCCATGACCGATACACTCGGTGCATATCAGCTTTCTACCTATTATCCTGCGGATTCTTTGGTCTTTTCATTCAATGGGTTTTTGACCTTTAGCGCACCCGTCGAGCGGGATAAATCTCAAGAAATAAACGTCAAAATGACGACGCGTTTATCGGAAATTCCAGAAGTGATAATCAAACCACCGGATGAATTGCCTTCTACTCGCTTACACAAGAAGGTCATTGCCCACAAGGATGCAAACAACAAAGAAAAACTCAACAATTATTCCTACGAACTGTACAATAAAATTCAGCTAGACCTGAATAACATAGGCGATAAGTTCACTGATAGAGGCTTAGTGAAGCGCCTGGATGTCATCATGGATTACCTGGATTCAACCGATACGAATGGTACCTACCTTCCGGCTTTACTTAGTGAGACAATCTCTCGGTTTAACTACCAAAATAACCCTAGAAAAAAGCACGAGAAGGTAGAGGCAACGAGGGTAACCGGCATCGATAACCTTCAATTTAACCAGTTTTTGGGTGAAATGTATTTCGATATCAATGTGTATGACAATAACATCAATTTTTTAAACCGCTCCTTTGTTAGCCCTGTTTCCAACACTGCTCGAAATTTCTACCGTTTTTACCTGGAAGATTCAGCATTCATTGATGCCCAATGGTGCTATAAGCTTCGTTTCGTTCCCAAGCGTTCGGGAGACATGACATTTGAAGGCGAAATGTGGATCAACGATACCACATATGCAGTTAAATTATTTAAAGCAAACATTTCTCCCAATGCCAATATCAACTACGTGCAGAACCTATATTTTGAGCATCATTTTGATCAAGTGGAAAAAGAGGTTTGGATGCTCACCAAAGAAAAGCTCATTGTTGATTTGAAATTTACCCGAAAGACCGCCATTTATGGTGCCTATGGTCGGAAGACGGCAACAAGGAAGTATTTTAAGATCAATGAGCCTGATAATGCCATTGCCTTTGACGATGATGCCAAGGTGGAATTCTCAGACAGTGCCAAGACTAGGTCGGAAACCTATTGGGAATCCCACCGCCATGAACCCTTGGGGAAACAGGAACAAGGCATCGAAGAAATGATCGATTCCCTGGAAAATATTCCGTTCTTCAATCGCCTCGAAAAATTAACCTACATGGCCACCACAGGATATTACCCCGTAGGAAAGCTTGAAATTGGAAGTGCGACTAGCTTGGTTTCGGTTAATCCCGTTGAGAAATTTCGAATGGCTCTTGCTCTACGTACCTCTAATGACTTTTCACGTCGTTTTGAAATAGGGGGAAGGATAGCTTACGGATTTGGTGATGAACGCATAAAATATGGTGCACGGTTGCGTTACAACATTACCCCCAAAAAAAGGGGTATGTTAGTGGGCTATTACAATTACGACATAGAACAGATTGGTCTTTCTCCCACGGCAGCTTCGGTTGGAACGACTTTCGGTACGTTATTTAATAGTGCACCGCTTGATAAACTTACTTTTGTGCAGCGAGCTGGAATAAACCTGGAGAAAGACGTTAAAAAAGACATCATCTTATACGGGGGTTTCGAATGGAAAGAGTACACCGCACTGGGCGAGGCTAATTATTTGCGTAAAAACCCTCTTACAAACGTTTACGACACCATCGAAACCGTTCGGACAAGTGAAATTATAGCCCGTTTTCGCTGGGCCAAAGACGAGGAGTTTATCGGTGGGTCCTTTGACCGCTCCTCTGTTGGTTCAAGGTATCCGGTCCTTTCAGTTCAAGGTATTTTCGGCATAAAAGGCTTGTTTGGTGGAAATTACAATTACCAGAAAATCGAGTTTCAAATGGAACATAACCGTCCCATCGGTTTTCTTGGCAGGATGAGGTATGGCCTGAATGCCGGTTATGTATTCGGTGTTGCTGGTTACCCCTTCTTAAAAGTGCATGAAGCAAATCAATCTTATTGGTTGATGACGAACGCTTTTAATAAATTGAATTTCTTTGAGTTTGTTTCGGATCGTTATGTAGGAGGATTTATCGAGAACCATTGGGAGGGCTTGTTTTTTGACCGCATACCGTTGATAAACAAACTTAAACTGCGCTTGGTTTCCTCGGCCAGGATAACTTATGGAGCAATAAGTGAACGGCATTTCGCTGAAATGGAGTTACCTACAGATACCCGTCAATTTGGGAAAATCCCCTACGCTGAAGCGACCGTGGGAATTGAAAACATCCTTAAAGTAATCCGCGTCGATGTGGTATGGCGCCTAACACACCTTGATCCAGGCATGTCGCCTGTAGGGGTCAGAGCTCGATGGTCATTTAATTTGTAATTTTACGAAGTGAAGCTTTACACCCAAAACATCAAAAAATCCTACAAAGGCCGCGAGGTGGTGAAGGGCGTGAGTATTGAGGTGGAACAGGGAGAGATTGTGGGATTGCTCGGCCCGAATGGGGCAGGAAAAACGACTTCGTTTTACATGATTGTAGGCCTAGTGAAACCAGATATGGGAAAGGTATTTCTTGACGAAACCGAAATCACCCGGTTGCCTATGTTTAAGCGCGCGCAGCTAGGCATCGGTTACCTCCCCCAGGAAGTATCTGTATTTCGTCAGCTTTCAGTGGAAGACAACATTTTAGCCATCTTGGAGATGACAAGCCTAACCAAAGCCGAACGTAAAGACAAACTCGAAGCGTTATTGAGTGAATTCTCTTTGGAACATGTTCGCAAAAACTTGGGCAATCGATTGTCTGGAGGTGAAAAAAGAAGGACGGAGATTGCCAGGGCATTGGCAACTAACCCTAAGTTTGTGCTTTTAGACGAACCTTTTGCAGGAGTAGATCCAATCGCTGTAGAAGACATTCAAAGCATCATTTGGGACCTGAAAAAGAGAAACATCGGCGTGTTGATCACTGATCACAACGTCCAAGAAACACTTTCCATTACGGATAGGGCATATTTGCTCTTCGAAGGGAGTATTCTGAAGTCCGGATCAGCGGAGGAACTGGCAGCCGATGAACAAGTTCGAAGGGTTTATTTAGGACAGAATTTCGAATTAAGGAAGAAATAATTTTTTTTGCTTTCGGAAAAAAATATATATTTGACCCTCAACCTTTTCGTCTCATGAAAGCTACTATTTTTTCGTTTGCTTGTTTCACCCTGGTTTTAGGATTTGGCTTTGGTTCCTGTGGAAAAAAATGTGAAATCCAACGATCTGATGTCAACAGCGGAGTCATTGTTGCCAATTCAGTCGTTTACCCCATAAGTGGGTACATGACGCTTAGCATGGGAGGAGATTATGTGGTAGATTCCCTGCACAGTTATTACAACTGTTTCAACTATAATATAGATGGAGGAGACCGCACCCCAATAGATTACAACCAATATAAAATACTAGCGAATCCAACCAAAACCTCCTGTAATGTATCGTTTGATCGTTCCGTAACCGTTGATCACGATTTAGACAAAGTGACTTACAAAATTATCGCTTCTTATTGCGAAAATTGCGGCTCAGAAATGTACGTCGAAAATTATGTCCTTGTGCCAACGTTTCCGGACTTCTATCAAGTGGAATACGTGGTGGAATACAAGAAGTTTAACTAGAACTTTTGCGGCTAACAAAAAGGTAAACCCTTCTCACGAAAATAATGTTCATCAAAATGATTGCCACTACCAAATAACCTAGCCAGTCAAAATGTTCCAACGGACTTGTTTTTGTTTGTTGTTGAACAATCAATCCCCCCATAAAAGCGGCTATACCTCCTGCCAGTTGTTGAAGCGATGCGTTGATACTCATAAAGGCACCCCTGTCAGCAGGTTCGGGTATGGCCGTATTAAGGGCTTGTGCAGGAACCATCCTCGCCATAATACCGCACATCATGATGACTTGCACACCGATTAGCGTAAACAGGTTTACTTGGGGTAAATGAACGTAAACCAAGATAATGGCAATCATTAGGGCTGAAGAAGCAGTGAAAACATGGAATTTATTCATTTTGTCGGACAATGAACCGATCATCGGCATCAAGGCAAATGTGGCTATGCCAACTACCATAAACAAAAGAGGCAAGTCACTTTGTGCAATACCGACGTTATTGACGGCAAAAGTACTTCCCCAAGGCATCAATAGGTAGCCGCCAAGGGATAAAAACGCCGTCGCCAGAAAACCTATTCGGTAGTGCTTGTTTCCCATGGTATTAAACATGTGCTGAAAGGCATTTGCCTCCTTCCTTTTTAACTGAAGGTGGCTGTCAACGGGTTTTAAGCCTACAATTAAACCTGCAAAAACAAGTAACCCCATCCCAACGACGAGGTAAAAAGGCGCTTGCCAATCCCACATTGTAGCGAGGTAAAGGCTGATAGGGATTCCGAGGATTTGACTTAATCCAAAACCCATTTGTAGAAATCCCATCACCCGACCGCGCTGGTCCATGCTGAATAAATCGGCAACAATCGCCATGGAAATCGAGGACATGACCCCACCAAAAACACCCGTGAAAACGCGTGCAAGCAGCAACGATTCATAGCTCTCCGATAGGGCACAGAAAAGGGTGCCAAGGATGAAACCTGCGTAAAAAAACAGTAATATTTTTTTGCGGTCGAAGCGATCAGCAAATCCAGCTGTAAGAAAACCGGAAACGCCAGCCGCAATGGCATAACTTGAAACAAGTATACTGAATTCCCCAGGCGAGATATCCAGGCGTTTTATAAGAATATCTCCCAAGGGTGACATGACCATGAAATCCAATACAACTGTGAACTGCGTGAGTGTCAACAGAAGAATAATCAGGCGCTGATAGGAAGTAAATGGTTTTTTGTTTCGAACGGATTCAGGCATTAGCTAAAGGTACGTAAAAAAGCATCCTTGGATGACTTAATTTGACCAAACCTTCGACCCTTCGCTGCAATTTTGGCAAATATCGATTTCTTTTCTGTCAGAAAATAACTGCCTCCTAAATCGCTTGTAGGGTTCGCTTTTCCAGATGGTTTTCATGCTTTCGGTGGTTAATTTACCCAATTGGTGTTGCGCATCTTTATCAAAACAACACGGAACAACACGTTCATCCCAAGTAAGCACAAAACCTCCCCACATGCGCCAGCAATAATTTCCTGTCTTGTATTTTAGCGAATACGAACCATCTTTGTTTCGTTTGTAACGAGCGTATTTCTCGTTTTTCGGCATCAAAGGGTTACCATGCCTGTAATCATACAATTGCGCCGTTTTAATACGAACTTCATCGATGTTTAATTCCTTCCCCAAGAGGTGGATTTCAGGAATTTCATGTTCGTTTGCCCGTACCGCTAAAAATTGGAATATCAAGTAAGGCGTTGGGCTTTTAAGTTCCTTTTTGGCCGCAATCAGGTGTTCCGTTGCCTCCAACACTTTGTTCAGTTGGCCATTTCTACGGTAAGCCTCGTAGGTTTTTTGAGTTAGTCCATCGATGGAAATAATAAGTTGGTCGAGGCCGGATTGAACAATTTCCCTGGCTTTCTGTCCATCGATAAAATGAGCATTGGTCGAGGTAGACGTAAAGATTCGTTTTTGCTTTGCTTGGGAAATAAGCGTTAAGAAATCCGGATTTAGAAAAGGCTCTCCCTGAAAGTAATAATTGATGTAAAAGACGGTCGCTGGAATTTTTTCGAGGAGGAGGCGATGCTTTTCTGGGCTCAGCTTTCCTGTGGGCCTGCTAAATTGTTTTAGGCCACTTGGGCATTCCGGACATCCTAAGTTACAAGCGGTTGTTGGTTCAATGGACAAGGTCCATGGTAAACCGAGGTGTATAGGCTTTTTAACAACCCGTGACAGCAGAAAGGAACTGCGTAAAACAAACAAATTGAGTATCCTCTTAAAAGAAAGGAAACGGAGAATACGCAAGGAACCTTTCATCTTGTTCATGCAATTGCTTTAATACAACCCGATACCCAACGAAAGGGTCACATAATGTTGAATGCGGTAGGAATTCCAAAATGCTTCACTCACAATATCCTCCATGCTTGTCCCGTATAGGTTGTCGTTGGAAAGGTTCATTCGGTTATAGGTAATGCCAATAATAATCCATTTTTTCCAGTCTTCTTTAGTCTGTTGGAGCGAGCCTAATTTATCCTTGCTCCAAAAACAAAACGGTTTGCAGTAGAGCGAAGCACTGTACATTTTTTCAACCTGATAAAAGGCAAAATCGGAATCGCTGTTATCAATTATTTCGGCATCGCTGTAGCCATAAACAGGAAATGAAGCATATCCTCGTTTTACTTCCAGTAAGAACCCACCGTACTTTTGAGGAAAAGGGGAGATCTGTAGTCCGATGTTTCCGAAATAATTGCCTTGAAAATACTTTCCATCGTTCATATTGATGGCATCGGTAAAAATGGTAGAAGAAAAAGCGGATTCCGCGGTTGTATTGTCTGGGATGAAGGAGGCGTTAAACGAGGAGGTAAAGCTGCTCTCGGGTTTCCAACTGGTAACGCCTTTGAAAGGCTTGAAATCAACGCAAATGCCGGCGATGAATTTTTTGGAAAATAGGCGGGCGATATTTACACCGGTACTGATGAATAAACCATTGAGGTTAAAAGGTTGTTGCACAAAAGTATTCCGATAATGTAAGCTCCCACGAAAGTACCGGCATTGCTCGTTACTGTCAGGTTTCAGAAAAGATAGATAATCGTTTTGACCAATGCCTGAAAGGGCGATGTTTAGAAATAAAAGGATTAAAAGATACCTTGGTTTAACTTGCATGTAAGGCGCTAAATATATTGAATTTTCTATTTTTTCCGATTTGGAATGGGGCAATTGCTTTTTATAAGTGGGTTAAGCGAAAAAAACGCGACATCTGCCGCGTTTTTACAACAATAAGACAAACAAATGGCTTGCCTGTGAAGATCCCTATCCATTCAATAATTCCTTTGCTATGGCCGAAATTACTTTGCCATCTGCTTTACCCGCCAATGATTTAGTGAGTACACCCATTACTTTTCCGATGTCTTTCCCACCGGATGCTCCAGTGCTTTCAATGGTTTGCTGCACATGGGTTCTAACCTCCTCTTCGGAAAGCATTTTTGGTAAATACGCTTCGATTACTTGCGCTTGATACAATTCGTCTGCTGCGAGGTCTTCCCTGCCTTGTTCTTTGTAAAGTGCATACGTTTCCATCCGTTGTTTATGCAGTTTCATGCAAATCTTTACACCGGTTTCATCGCTTACCTCTCCTCCAGAACCAGAGGTGGCTTCAAGCAATAATTTGGATTTTATGTCTCTTAAGGCAGCTAATTTTTCCTTTTCTTTGGCTAGCATTGCGGCTTTGATATCCGCATTTATTTGATCAGTGAAACCCATGATCAGTCGACATTATCATGTAAAAACTGGTTGTTCCCTAGGGTGACGTTACCCGAACTCCTTTCGCTTACACCAAAACGACTTACAACGTTTTCTTGGCTCTTACGTGATTGATCCAAATCAATGTTTCGACGCACATAAGCCGGTTCTTGTTCAAATTCAGCCATTCCTTCGGCATTCTTCAATTTGATGGTGTACTCTTGGATTTTCATCATGCGCTCTTGTGTGCGCTTGTGTTGTTCCTCCATAGATGGTACCTGTCGTGTTGCAGAATTGGAGAGCGTCGTAGATTTCACACTACCGCTTAATTCATGTACAATTTTTTCTTCTTTAGGTTGTGACACCTCTGCTGTTGCATTCACCTGAATTTCCGGCTTTTTGGCTTCCCATTCAATTTGGTTGCTTTCCTCCGGCTTTTTGCTTTCAATGTTGTTCTCTAAAGGTGCATTGGAAACGGGTTGTGGAAGCGGATTGGTTTGGCTGGCCTCTTTCGTTTCTTCCTCTGGTTTTACATACATGATGCGATTGTTCTCTTGCGCTTCGACGAACGTATTCACTTTCTCAATGGGTGAACCGAGTGGTTCAACAATTTCCCTTTTCGTTTCAGTAACCAAGACTTTGACCTCCTTCGCAGGCTTTGACTCAAATCCGGTAATAGGGTTCGATTGAAAACCGGTAGCTATGAGGGTAACCGAAAGTTTATCTCCAAGCGTAGCATCGTATCCATGTCCCCAGATGACATCGGCAGTTGATCCAGCTTCTTCTTGAATGTAGTCCGTAATGTCGGTGATTTCATCCATCAACACCTCTTTTTCACCATACGTAATATTGAGGAGCACATATTGAGCACCCTTGATGTCGTTATCGTTAAGCAATGGCGACGACAATGCTTGTTGTACAGCCTGGGTAGCGCGGTGCTCTCCTTCCACAGCTGCACTTCCCATGATGGCAACGCCGCTGTCTTTCATGACGGTTTTAACGTCATTGAAATCGACGTTCACCGATCCTGTAACCGCAATAACCTCTGCGATTCCTTTGGCTGCAGTGGTGAGGACATTGTCAGCTTGAGCGAAGGCATTACCAATGGTAAGGTTTCCTGTCATTTCACGCAAGCGCTCGTTGTTGATTACCAATAGGGTATCGACACTTTGTCGCATTTTTTCA
>Ga0315902_10003320_pt1 | contig 24205 bp, 21 predicted proteins | sample LakEriMetagenome_9_FD_203523 | JGI IMG/M metagenome (GOLD analysis project Ga0315902, IMG submission 203523) | Freshwater fungal communities from buoy surface, Lake Erie, Ohio, United States - Buoy 12 MA117 | ecosystem: Environmental > Aquatic > Freshwater > Lake > Lake biofilm | place: USA... | reverse complement strand
AAGACCGAAGATCACAGGTGTGCATGTAGCGATACCGATGGCCCCTGGCGTGAGGATCTTAGCGGCCATGTAAGCCAAACCACCGAGAATTGCCATCGACAGCATCTCTCCGGCAACGGTTGGCCAATCCCAAGGCAAACCCTTCGTAAATAGTGCAAAGGCTAAGAAGTTAAGTGGCAATTGCATCATGCCGATCAACAGAATCCCTTTGCTCGTCGTCGGCAGCTTCCAGCGATGCCAAGCATACAACCCCAATCCCAAGGTCGACACGTTGATTCCCGTGAAGATTGAAAACTTAAGCCATGGACGGGTTGCAATGTGCTCCCAAAAACTGATGACCAAAGCCGTCGAGCAGCAGACGATTAACAGACCACCGATGATCTCGCCCCACCGGATGTTGCTTTCCTCCATGAAAGCACCGAGCAATTGAGTCCAGGTTCGAGTGGGTTTACTCGGTACAAGTTTTTCTTTTGGTTTCTCTTCTTTGTATTCCCGATCCAAGGCATGAACCTCGGCGGGCACTGCGGTTGTCGCTTGGGGTAAGGGTACTTGTGGAGAATCGACGACCGGCGGTTTTGGCCGCAGAATCACCTTAGGGGAAATCGTCTCCTGAGGAACATTCGTCGATGGGCTGGAGGGTCGATTCTCAAGCTTCGTTGACGGTGCCTGATGCGAAAAACCGACCCCTTGGAGTCTCTCTGAATCCAGTCGTTTTTCCAGATTTGCGAGAACTTGGAGCCCTCGATCAAAGGTTTCTTGATCGATTAACTGCCTTTTCAAAGCCGCATCAAGCGTCTGGCGAGCGTTGCGAAGACTCCTTTTGACATCGATGGGTACCGAAGTCCAACCGCAGGAACGGCAAGCCTTATCGTTAAGACCAAGAGGGCCTCCACATTCCGAGCAACGCCTCGATGACATCTGGCTAAATGGCCAGCTCAGAGCCAGCCAGAACACATGACCTACGGCGGCCCAAAGGATAAAACTGATGACAGTTAGGATGATCCAATCCATGAGCACGCTCTCGCATTCACGAATATGCAGTAAATGAAGGGAAAGTCCCCTAAGAACATGGATGCTAATTTTGATTTAGCATGACGCGAGAAAACTCAAAAAGTGAAGATTTAAATGGATCTATTTTCTAAGAACGAACCGGAAATCTGGGAATCGGGCCCGTAGCCGTTGATTTTGTAGTGGTTTCCACCAGGATTCATAAAACGTTGATTGCATTGGGAGGGTAGGCGGTGCATCAATCATTCTAAAACCGCTAAACTTTTATCCCAGCGACCTGTCAAAACGATCTGTAAACGATTGGCCGGTCGCAGGATTGATGAAAGCATTTGACAACGAGAGAACGCAGGCTCCCTAGTTTTTGTCCATGGAACCCCAAGAAGATCTTCAACGATTTCGACCCTTCCTTAAAGCATTAGCCAATCAGATGCTTTACGCGGACTTGAGACAAAAGCTGGACGCTTCGGATTTGGTTCAGCAGACGATGCTCAAGGCTATCGAAGCGCAATCTCAGTACCGTGGCGAATCGGATGCAGAAAAAGCAGGATGGCTTAAGGCGATTCTTTGGAATTTGGCCAGGGGACTATTACGCAGATACCATAGTGGTCGTCGGGAAATTGCCCGGGAAAAAGAACTCGCTTCCTTCCGTCTATCCCATGCAGCGATGAACATCCCTGAGAACCTCCCAAGTCCATCCTACAATGCACAAATGGATGAAGAGAAGGAGCGTATGCTGAAAGTTTTGGAATCGCTCACCCTCGATCAGCGGCGTGCAATCCTGTTGCGATACTGGGAAGACAAAAGCTTGGAAGAAATCGGTGCCGTGATGGACAAGAAGCCCGAAGCCATCGCGGGCTTGATTTACCGAGGCATGAAGGTTCTGCGCACTGAGATCGAACGATGAAACCTGTAACTCATTTGTGGGTTAAATGATGGAACTCGATCAAGTCCTGACAGAAGTACTTCGTCTTGATAGCGATCCAAAGGCGGTCGAAAAGCTACAGGCTCTGGCATTGGAGTATCCGCAATGGAAGGATCAGATCACCGAATGCTGGGAGATACATCAAGAGCTAACGATCTCTCGAGAAACGATCAAGTCCGAGCTACCAGCCAACTGGGGACATTATGAAATCATCGATCAGATCGATCGCGGCGGGATGGGAGTCGTCTATCGAGCTCGTGACAGGCAGCTCGATCGCATCGTCGCGTTGAAAATCATTCGTTCCGGCGAATTGGCCGATGAAATCGAGGTTGCACGATTTCGCAGAGAAGCTCAGGTCGCGGCCAATCTACTCCATCCCAACATCATTCCGATCTATGAAGTAGGACAAGAGAAACAGCTTGTGTATTTCACGATGGCCTTTGTCGATGGAATACCATTATCCCGCATCGGAAGCAGTAATCTATCCAGTACTGCGAAGGTCAAGCTGGTTTACGAATTGGCTCAGGCCTTGCAGTACGCGCATGAACGAGGTGTCTCGCATAGGGACATCAAGCCCAGCAACATTCTGATCGATGTCCACGGGAAACCTGTACTGATCGACTTTGGACTTGCCAAATCGACCCATGCTCCATCGGATTTGACGGTCAGTGGAATGGTCATCGGCACACCGGCCTATATGGCTCCCGAACAATTGCATACCCACCGATCCGTTGACTTTCGACTTTCGGACATCTACTCGTTAGGAGCTGTATTGTATTTCTTGCTCACAGGTAGATCTCCCTTTATCGGGGAAAACAGCTTTGACATCATGATTCAACTCAAGGATCGTGAGCCAGTTCGTCCTTCGCGAATCAACAAGCACATCGATCGCGAACTCGATGCGATCTGCATGAGAGCTTTGGCAAAAAAACCCGAGCAAAGGTACTCGAGCGCTTCGGAATTTGCCGAAGACCTTAATCGCTGGATGGAGGGAAGTGCAATCACGACCCCGACGACATCGCTCTGGGATAAGACGATTCGTTGGTGGCGAGAAGAGCCGGGATTGTTCTCGCATGTGACGGCGATTTTGACGGTCACTCTCATCGTGATTCTATCGCATCTCCTGGGCTATTCGCACTCAAACCTCATTCAGCAAATATCTCTTTTGATGACTTGGCTGATACTATGCGTACCCTTGCAGCAAGCCGTTTTTCGGGTCAAGAGACCATCGACTCCGGCTGTTCTTTGGGGGCTTGTCGATGTGTCCTTCGTGAGCGTGCTGATCGCAAATGCTCAAGCTCCAAGAAGTCTCTTGCTCATAGCCTATCCCGTGATGATCACCGTGAGTGCTTTGTTCTACAGAACCCGATTTGTTCTGCTGATGACCATCGCATGCATCGGCGCATTCGTGATATTGACCGAAACCCTAAATGACCCTTCGATGGAGAGAACCGATTTTCGTTTCATCTTCGTCAGCCTTTTGCTCGTAGAGTGCTTGATCCTCACGAGTTTGATCTTCAAAGTACGAAACCTTTTTTCCTATCGCAATTCTTAGTGACAACGATACTGTTCTTGAAGAAAAGGTTCTTCGTGTATTTTAGTGGCTCAAGACGATTTGTTTTGGGCCTGGCTGCACCGTGCTCGTGCTCAGTGAAACGGTGCTCGTGCTCGAAAGGAGTTTAGCAGGCGCAATCATTCAATTGCTTAGGAACGTCAACTTCATTCCGCAGGGCAATTCCCATCAGCCGATCAACCCGTAACGAGAGAGGGTCAATCTCAATTGCTCGAACTCTTTGGGCTCAAGTTCGGTCATGGGCAAACGGAGCTCACCGGTATCCCGGCCCAGCAATTTCATGGCACCTTTGACCGGGATTGGATTCGTGGCAAGCGAAAGCATGTCACGGCAAAGCGGGAAGAGTTTGTGATGCAAGGTCGCAGCCTTGGAGAAATCCCCCGCCAGTGCCGCCTTGACCATCGCCAAAAGATCATGGGGAACAATGTTTCCCGCCACAGAGATAACACCCTCGGCCCCAATACTCATCATCGGTAGAGTCAGAGAGTCGTCTCCGCTGAGGACCGTCAGGTTGGTGGTGTTGAGAATTTGAGAGCACTGGTCCAACGATCCAGTGGCTTCCTTGACCATGGTAATGTTCGGAAGATCCGCAAGCTTGGCGATCGTTTCGGGCTCGATGTTCTTGGCCGACCTGCCAGGAATGTTATAGACGCAGTGTGGAATCCCCACATCCAGCGCGATGGCTTTGAAATGTTCATAGAACCCACGCTGGGTGGGTTTGTTGTAATAGGGGGCGACTTGCAACGAGGCATCCGCACCTTCTTTGGCCGCCCATCGAGTCAGTCGCAGCGCCTCGGCAGTGCAATTGCTGCCGGTGCCTGCCATGACTTTGCATCGTCCTCGGGCAGCTTGCACGACTTCGCTGATGACTCGCTCGTGTTCATCGTGCGATAGGGTAGGGGACTCGCCTGTGGTTCCAACGGGAACCAAAAAAGTCACCCCGGATTTGATTTGAAAGTCGATTTGCTCCTGCAGTCGCGGAACGTCTAGTTTGCCCCCTTTGAAAGGCGTGACGATCGCAACCCCTACGCCGGCAAAATCGCTTCCCTTGCGAGTACCCATGGCTGATGCCTTTTAAAGTTAACTACTGACCCTAAGTTTGCCACGAGCTTGTGTGATCGCTCGTTCTCTGACCGCCCTGGTCTCGGGTGTGTTTGCAACCATCTCGGTGGCCTTCCTGAGATCCTCCTGAGCTTCTTGTCGATCGATCTGCTCAGGCTTGATCAACCTATTGGTCAGCACATAGACACCGTCGCGAGTGACTTGAACAAAACCGCCATCGATGAACCAACGTTCTTGGCTGGCGCCTGTGTTCAATGTCATCAGGCCATAACCTAGCCTGCCGACCATCGGGGCGCGACCAGGCAAAACTCCCAACTCACCGTCATACATCGGAAGTTTGACCGAATCGCACTGAACGTCCAATTCGGTTTTTTCGGGGGTCACGACGATGCAGTGAACTGCCGTATCGGTACTCATGGTTACTTCTTCCCTTGAGCGGCCATCTTATTGGCCTGTGCTTCGACTTGCTCAATTGGCCCAACGTACATAAAGGCCGACTCTGGCAAGTGATCCCATTTTCCATCGCAGATTTCTTCGAAGCTGCGGATCGTATCGGCCAAGGAAGTGATTTCCCCTGGCTTGCCTGTGAAGACTTCTGCAACCAAGAACGGCTGGGACAAGAATCTTTCGATACGTCGTGCTCGACGTACAACTGTCTTGTCTTCCTCGCTCAACTCATCAACACCCAAGATGGCGATGATGTCCTGAAGTTCGCGATAACGCTGCAGTGTTCGTTGAACCCGGCGAGCGATGTTGTAATGTCGATCTCCAACGATCGCTGGGTCGAGAATCCGTGAGTTGGATGCAAGAGGATCGATGGCAGGATAAATACCCTTTTCCGAAATCGATCGTTCCAAGTAAATAAACGCGTCGAGCTGGCCGAAGGCCGTGGCAGGTGCAGGGTCCGTCGGATCGTCTGCAGGAACATAAACAGCCTGAACAGAAGTAATAGCGCCACGCTTGGTCGACGTGATCCGTTCTTGCAAAGCACCCATCTCGGTCGCCAAGGTCGGTTGATAACCCACCGCAGAAGGCATCCGTCCAAGAAGCGCCGATACTTCGGAGCCAGCTTGGGAGAAACGGAAAATGTTGTCGACGAAGAGCAACGTATCTTTACCCGTGGTATCTCGGAAATACTCTGCCATGGTCAGTGCCGAAAGGGCAACCCGTAGACGCGACCCTGGTGGCTCGTTCATCTGACCGAAAACCATGCAAGTCTGCTCGATAACCTTACGACCCGTTGTGCCGATCTCGGCTTCTTGCATTTCCAGCCACAAGTCGGTTCCTTCGCGGGTCCGTTCTCCCACACCCGCAAACACCGAGTAACCACCGTGCGAACTTGCTACCCGAGCGATGAGCTCCTGAAGAATAACGGTTTTGCCCAAGCCTGCACCACCGAACAATCCAGCCTTACCACCCCGAACGAACGGAGTGAGCAAGTCGATAACCTTGATCCCGGTTTCGAAGACTTCGGTGTTGGTCGAAAGCTCAGAGACCGCAGGTGCCTTGCGGTGAATAGGCCACTTCGTATCGGCCTTGACATCACCTCGCTGATCGATTGGCTCACCGAGCACATTGAAGACCCGCCCCAGGGTGCCTTCTCCCACCGGAACCGAAACTGGACTTCCAGTATCGACGCAATCGAGACCTCGCATAAGCCCATCGGTGCTACCGAGGGCAACGCAACGCACCTTGCCACCCCCGAGGTGTTGCTGGACTTCTCCAGTAAGGTTGATTTCAACCCCTTTTTTGCTGCTGGTAACTTTCACCGCGTTGTAAATCGGTGGCAAGTTATCCTCGGGGAATTGCGCATCGAAGGTCGAACCGATGACCTGACTGATTTTACCGACCCTAGTGGCAGTGGAGACGCTCATGATCTTCTCTGGTTAATTGCCTATGTTCGAATGTCTAATTGAATAATTGATGTTTTGCGAAAATTCACCAGGAGCTTAGCCGAGGGCTTCAACACCACCGATGATTTCCATGATTTCTTGGGTAATCTTGCTTTGCCGAGCGCGGTTGTACGTTCTCGACAAGGACTTGATGATGTCCCCTGCGTTTTCCGTAGCGCTTTTCATCGCAACCATTCGAGCGATTTGTTCGCTAACGGCCGCATCGAGAAAGCACTTAAAGAGCCGAGCTCTAAAACTTGCCGGAACCACTTCCTGCAAAATAGCCGATGCATTCGGAAGGAATTCATAATCGTCGCGAATCGTCCCTGGCTCGGACCCACCCACGGGCGTTTGCTTGCTACCGACTTCGAATCCTGAAAAGGGAAGCAGGGTCTCAACAACTGGCAGTTGCTTGGAACTGCTCACGAACTTGGTATAAGCCACGTCGACTCGGTCGACTTGCCCGGAGACATACCTGTAGATGAGTTCGTCTGCAATTTTCGCAACTTCCTCGAAACTCGGCTGGTCATCGAATTGAGTGTAGCTCTTCTCGATAGGCACCCCGGCGAACCGAAAAGCCGTAATACCCCGTTTGCCGCTAACGGATGTTTGACCTGCGTTGGCTTGTTCCAGAATCTCGTTTCGACGTTGCGAGGCGACGCGAACGATCGATCCGTTATAGCCTCCACACAGACCTCGATTGGCAGTGAGCACCAAGATGTCGACTGCTTTGATCACATCGTGAGCTTGGAGTAGCGGATGGCTAACGCTCGTTCCGCTATTTGCCAAGTCTTGCACAATCTGCGTAATTCGCTTGGTGTAATCGGTGGCAGCCGAAGCCCGATCCATGGCCTTCTTGAACCTTGCGGTTGCAATGAGTTCCATGGTGCGGGTGATCTTGCGGATGTTGCGAACGCTTTTTCTGCGCTTATCGAGTTGGCGAATATTTGCCATAGTTTTTATTCCCTAGGGCTGACCCTAGCTCGCTTTCCTTACGCTCGGAAGGTCGCCTTGAAGGCAGCAATGGTCGACTTGATCAACTCCTCGATCTCCGGGGTCAGATCGCCGACATCTTTGATCTTTTGCAATACATCGCCCTTGCGATCTCGCAAGAAATCCAGCAGGCCGGTTTCGAATTCACGAACCTTGGCAACCGGGATATCGTCCAAATGTCCCCGCGTACCGGCGTAAATACTGACGATCTGCTCGGCTACGTCCATAGGCTGGAACTGAGGTTGCTTGAGCAACTCAACCATTCGGTAACCACGATCGAGTTTGGCTTGAGTCGCAGGATCAAGTTCAGTACCAAGCTGAGCGAAAGCTTCAAGCTCGCGGAAAGCAGCCAAGTCCAAACGCAGACCACCGGCAACTTTCTTCATCGCTTTGATCTGTGCGTTACCACCGACGCGAGAAACCGAAATACCGACGTTCATCGCAGGTCGAATACCGGCAAAGAACAAGTCAGGTTGCAGATAAATTTGACCGTCGGTAATCGAAATCACATTCGTTGGAATGTAAGCAGAAACTTCACCTTCGAGCGTTTCGATGATTGGAAGGCTCGTAATCGACCCGCTCCCGAGTTCCTTCGAAAGCTTCGCGGAACGTTCCAGGAGACGGCTATGGCAATAGAAGACGTCCCCAGGAAACGCTTCACGTCCAGGTGGACGACGCATGAGCAAGCTCAACTGACGATAAGCGACAGCTTGTTTGCTCAAGTCATCATAGACGATCAGGGCATGCTGGCCGTTGAACATGAAATGCTCGGCCATGGCGGTTCCCGCATAGGGTGCCACGTATTGGAGCGGAGCAGGGGAGCTAGCACCCGAGACGATAACGGTCGTATAGTCCATGGCTCCGGCTTTTTCCAAGGCATCGATCAGCAGGGCCACCGAGGACTCTTTCTGTCCGATCGCGACATAGAAGCACTTAACGCCTTTTCCTTTCTGGTTGATGATCGCATCGATCGCAATGGCTGTCTTACCGGTCTTGCGGTCACCGATGATCAGTTCCCGTTGCCCTCGCCCAATGGGGGTCATCGCATCGATGGCTTTGATCCCGGTCTGCATCGGTTCGTTGACCGGATGACGCTCGGCAACCCCCGTGGCGATGATTTCAACAGGTCTGCGGACATTCGTGTTAACCGGGCCTTTGCCATCGATGGGATTTCCCAGTGGATCCAATACACGCCCGATCACAGCATCCCCTGCAGGAACGCTCAAGAGGGTTCCGAGAGCTCGGACTTCGTCCCCTTCCTTGATGCTCAGGTAATCCCCGAGGATGATCACACCGACCGACTTTTCTTCGAGGTTAAAAGCCAGTCCGATCACTCCGCTGGGGAACTCGACCATTTCGCCGGACATGACTCCCGAGAGTCCGTACACGCGAGCGATCCCGTCACCGACCTCGAGCACCGTACCGACTTCGCGCACATCGATCTGGCTACCGAATTGCTCGATTTCCTTCTGAATGACGCTGGCAATCTCATCCGAATTAAACTTCATTTCTTCAACCTCAAAAACCCGGAACGCTCGAACTTTGGACGAACCCCGGAATGTACCCTTGAATCAAAACGATGAATCCGACTTAATTTCAAACAAAACAGGACCAACCAGTACCCCTACAAATTTAGGTCGTCGCACCTGTGGAACTTGGGATTGAACGCACTGCGTGTTCTGCCCGCTGACTTACAGACTTGTGCAACGATCTTAACTGGCCGTCGAGGCTGGCGTCGAACACTGTATCTCCAATACGAACAACCAACCCTCCGAGGATGTTCGGATCGACACTTACAGCTATACGAACCTCTTTTTTCAAAATCGCACCAAGCTTCTCCGTCAGTGATCGCTCCGCATCTGCGGACAATCGATCCGAAACAGTGACGACTGCTCGAACCCTACCAGCCATATCGTCAGCGAGTTGTGAAGCCGCCTTTTGGATAGAACGGAGCGAACCGAGTCGCTGCCTTCGCCCCAAGACCTTCAGAAACGTCAGCAGCGTGTTGTCCATCTTGCCCTTGAAGATTCGGTCGAGCATTTCATTTTTGCTTTCGACCGAGAGCTTTGGATTTGCGATCGCAGCATCGAGGGCTGGATACTTATCCAGAACACCAACAACAAACGATTCGAACTCCTCGACGACCTGATCAATCTTGTCCTTCGCGACAGCCCCCAGCAAAGCGGTGGCATAGATCTCGCCGATCTGCTGCTCATCGCTATCGAAGACTGTAGGTATTTTAGAAACCTGCTCAGACATGTTGATTATTCTTCAGTTGGCTGAAAACTTGGCAATTGGCTTTTGACACTACTTACTTAGTTGGTGCTCGAAGGTAGCCGGGAGAGCGCTTCTCGCACGAGTTGCTCGTGATCAGAAGACTTCAGCTCGCGACCGATGACTTTTCGTGCAAGACTAAAGGCAATATCAGTACTCTTTTGTGACAACTCGCTCATGGCTGCTTGCTTGGCCGATTCGATTTCCGAATGAGCTCGATCGAGCATCCTCTGAGCATTGGCCTCCGCGTCGGACTTGATCCTCTCAGCAACCGACTCAGCATCCCGCTTGGCCTGAACAACCATGGCTTGAGCCTGTATGGCCGCGTCGGCAAGCTTTGCCTCATACTCCTTGAGCTTTGTCGCCGCCAACTCCGAAGCAACTTTCGCCTCTTCGACCTGACCGGAGATGAGCTTCTCTCGAAGATCGAGCCCCTTCATCAGAGGCTTCCAGGCAACCGCATAGAGCACCGCGAGCAACCCCAAGAACACCAGCAATGAGAAAATCCCAAAGTCGGTTCGGAGCTCCAACGGATTAGACATCTGAGCCGATGCGTTTGCGTGCGTCGGATCATGGTGCTCACCCTCGCTTGCTTGCAAGGCACCAACACCTACGACCAAGCAAAAGCAAAGCGACAAGAGCCAAACGTGCAGTTTTGAACGCATCCGAAGGAACATCATGGTACCTCAAAAAACCAACCGAAAACGAAACTCGATCATCGACTCCAGAGCGAAGCCTGGAGGGCGATACACTAGTTCGAGAATGGGTTCTGGAGCAAACCAACGATGATCGCAAAGAGCGTCGCACCTTCGATGAAGACCGCCGCGATGATCATGTTGACCTGAATCGTGCCGGCTGCCTCTGGCTGTCGTGCGATCGACTCGACAGCACCCTTGGCCAAAAGACCGATACCGATCGCCGCTCCGAGAACAGCAAGACCGCCACCGATGGCGCCAGGAATCGCTCCACCTTCGGCTGCGCCAGCAGTCGCCGAGAACATAACAAGCAGTGCCAGCGTGTACATAACAGTTCGACTTACAAAATACACTTTCAAACTCCCCAATCTAATGACTGAACAAAAAGGTTTACTGGACTAACAAAACAAACTAGTGATGGTGAATGGAAGACGAGATAAACAAACCTGCAAGGAAGGTGAACATCGCAGCTTGCAAGAAAGCGATGAACAACTCAAGCAAACTCATCGCAATCATACTAAGTGCGGTGACCAACCCCAACGGAGTCCAAACAGCCAGGTTCGAACCCATGTAAAGAGCCGATGCACCCACCGCCAACCCCATCAAACCAAGCAACACCGCGTGACCGGCCACAACATTAGCCAATAAACGCAATGCCAAAATACCATGCTTCATGAACAACGAAACAAACTCAATAACCCAAAGGATTGGAACAATACATATCGCCAAGACAGGAGGAAGCCCCATCTCGGGAACCAAGTTCTTTAGGTAACCCATTGGACCCATAGCCCGTACGCCGAAGATCAAACCCACGGCAAAGACAACCAACGCCAATGCTGCTGTGCAGGCCAAAGAAGCAGTCGGGGATCCCAGAAATGGAACCATACCCGCCAGATTCAAACCAAAGATAAAAACAAACAGAGTTGCCAAAAGAGGCATGAACCTTCGAGAATCTTCAAGCCCCATAGCCGGCTCGAAGACCTGCTTGCGAACATACTCAATCAAACCCTCAAGGAAATTCCAAGCTCTCCCCTTGGGAACCGCACCACCTTGGATCCTCTTACCTAACCAAGCGAAAATCCCGATCAAAAGCATCGCAACAGCAAGCTCGATGACCATATACTTCGACAAACAGAACCCCGACTCGGGCTCGTAGGCGTTGCGAAGCTTCCCACCGAATGGCTGAGGAATGAGAATCTTGCCCGAGAGAGCATCGTTGTATTCTTGAATCTTGGAAGAGCTCCACTTGGATCCCTCACCACTGACGTACTGACTGACGTACTGAGCTGAATTGTGTTCTTTCTTGATCGACTCCCACGAATCGCGGAACTTTGAATCCTGACGCAATTCGGCAAACCAGCCCAAGGGCTCGTCAGCTTGCTGAGAGGCCAGGTAAGCTTTGAGCGGATTGTTAGACCCAGGAGCGTTTTTCTTGGCCCACTTGGCCGCCCTGTTGGCTATCGCGTCTGCTTCCATCTCAAGGAAAACATCCAGCGGTCGACCAAAGTTATTGGGTTTTTGCTGCCAAGCTTCCCACTGCGACTTCAGTCCATCGGATACATCAACGCCGATCTCCCGTAGAGAATTGATGACCGATGTCGCCTCGACACCCTGGAAATCGTGGTCGTTCCTGACGATCCAATCCGGGAAATCCCCAGCCGACTGGCGATTGCTCTTCCAAAGTACCTTCGGCACTTCAAAGTAATAAGCGTCTTTGATGTGAAGCAGAAGATTCGACATGGGATATTAGGCTTTTCGTCCCGTTTGGAGGTGGAAAATCGACAGGCAGGATTCTAATACAACAAAGGGGAAATAATAGCCCACCAAGTACAGGCAAAGAGAATTGCCTTGGGGCCATTTTGTCGCAGACACCACAAGGGCAAAGCCGGCGATCGTGAAGATCCGCCACGATACATTCATCAAAGTCGCAAAGACCGGAAAACGGGCGGCTAAGCCACCTGTGGTCCAAAACAAAGTCGCAAGGGTAACTGCAGCGCAGTACCAAATGGCAATTTGCTGGTACGTTGCCAATCGCGACGGGCCAATGGGATACCAAAAGCCAAGCACCGACAAAACTCCCCCTAAGGCTAGGGTGCTTCCGATCAATCGAAGGGCATGGGCCGGATGCCTGGCTTTGGGCCCCCCCGGTTCGTTGACGTCAGTCACTTTGCTCACGATACACAACACCTAATCTTCCCGATTACTGACGGCTTTTGGATCTGGCGAAACTCGCCCCGGATCCAGAGATTCCTTCGAATGGCCAAACTCGGGCTTGGCGATTTGAGGAGTCGCTTTTCGAACGAATGACAAAAGCGTTTTCATTCCTAGGGCCATACCCAAGCAAACCCCGATGGGTGTCCACAACATCCAACCCATTTGGCTATCGAGCCAATACCCGACCAGCGTAGCAATTGCGATTTGAACTAGCGAGGTACTCACGGACAGAGCGAGTTGTCCGAGCATGTTCGATGGCCGCGGGCCTGGGTTTTGATCGTTGGAAGTCGCCATTCTTGATCGGTTGGATGATAAGGATTGAATCGAATATGCGGTTTGGATAGCGGAAACAGGCCCCATAGTCTCTCCATAAGGGCTCAAAGAGGTACTTTTTCGCACGAAAGGGGGGCAAAAACCACAGGAAATTCTGGAATATTTCTTTCTTCGTAAACATACTGTCACCATCCTCGCCCTAGCCGCTATCGATTCTTGGAGCTTGTACTGTGCCCACTGCGTCAAAGACTTCGGCAAAACCTTCTCCGAAGACCACTTCTTCGAAGACCACCGGTAAGACCGTAGCTACCCCTGCAAAAAAAGCAAAAAAGCCCGTCACCTCGCCCAAAAAAGCAGAGCCTAAAAAAACGGAGCCTAAAAAAGCCGTGGCAAAGAAGGTAGCCTCAAAGACCCCGTCCAAGAAGACTCCGGCCAAGAAACCCCCAAGCTCCAAGGCCAGTCCGAAAAAGCCAGCGGTAGCCAAGGCCCCAGCTCCTAAGAACTTGGCTAAACCCAAGAGCACCCCCGCAACCAAAAAAGTCGAAGCCAGTAAGAAAAAAATCGAGCCGAAGAAGCCCGTAGTCCTCAAACCAACGATCAAAGCCTCCGCTCCAAAACCGATCGAGACGAGCGTCGCACCGGCACGCACTACGGTGAGAATTCAGCCCGACGATATTATCATCCCCAAAAAGATCCCGCTACCGATCCCACCTAAGACCAACACGGACCCGAAAATCGTCGAAAAGATCCGCTCGGCTCACGCCGAAAAAGAACTACGAAAGGATCTTGCACAAGAGGCCCCCAAAAGAAAACTCACTCATCACGAACCCATACCAGCGGCTGTTAAGGGCCAGGATCGTGTCATCCTGATGGTTCGAGACCCGTATTGGCTCCATGCCCACTGGGATATCTCCCGCGCTACGGTCGATCGAGCCAAAGCCGCATTGGTCGATCAGTGGCACTCGGTCAAACCGGTTCTAAGACTCTTGAAATTCGACGAAGTAGGCACCACCGACAGCGCCGAGACGGTCTACCGTCAGATCGAAATCCATGGAGGTGTTCGCAATTGGTACATCGATGTGGATAACCCACCATCAAGATTCCAACTGATCATGGGATACATGACCAGCACCGGTCGATTCTACGAACTGGTTCGCAGCAACACCGTCTCGACACCGGTTCCAGGTAGCAAAGATTCATTCGACGACCATTGGGCCGATATCGCCAAAGACGCCGAAAAGATCTTCGCTCAAAGCGGCGGATACGGAGATGAAACCAACAAAGGAGCCCTTGCAGAAGTCTTCGAAGATCGGCTCAAACGAACCATGGAACTCGATGTACTATCTCAATTCGGCAGCGGTGCCGAAGGTGGACTGAGGAAACCTCGACAATTCCACTTCGATGTCGAAGCCGAACTGCTGATCTTCGGCTCGACGCATCCCGATGCGCATATCTCAATCGGAACCGAACCGGTCAAAGTGCAAGCCGATGGAACCTTTGCAGCAAGACTACCTTTCCCAGATCGACGACAAGTCCTACCGGCAACGGCCCGAAGCAGAGACGGTGTCGACGAACGCACTGTGGTGATCGCCGTCGAGCGAAACACCAAAGTGATGGAACCGCTTTCAATAGATGCAGAAGATCTCTAAAGATCACCTAACGACCAAGAACCGCTTGCATTAACGCAAATACCAAACCACTTACCGGACGGTAAGTTCGCGTTCGATTCCGACGACCAAATCACCTAGGGCATCTTTGAGCGGATCAAAGGGCTCTGCACTAAAGCCCAGGTGCAAGTGCCTTGTCCACCCCTCGGCGAATTTGCCCGGTGGATCCTTGTCTAACGACAAGCGGAACAAATCGGCCACTTCGCTTCCAAGATCGAGCATTGTCTGGATGTAAGAGTTCATCCCCTGGCTTTCTTTGAGCCACTGCTGCTGGGAGCGATGCTCGGCCAACATGGCCCTCTTGGTTTCCATCACTTCATCGACGAAAACGCTCAAGTGTGGTCGAACCGACTGCCCCAGAGGCGTTCGGTTCCCATGCGGCTGTGCATGATAGATGGCGATGTCACCATAGTATGCCTCGACATACCGCCGATCGCGTGGCTCTGGATAGTTGGGCACACCCTTGGCAAAGGCAGCCGTCACAGCCAAGCGGCACGTCTGCATGTGATCCTCCATGTAATCCACGGGGGCATGGGTTAAAAGAATCGTAGGCTTTGCCTTGCGAATGATCCCAAGCAAATGCTTGATCGCATCTTGCGTATATTCGATCTCCAAATCATTAAAGATGGGATGGTAGTGGGTTGCCTGCAAATGGGATGCAGCTTGCTTGGCCTCTTCCAATCGAATCCTGGCCGTCTCCTCTCGGGAAGTGGTTGTCGAACCACAACAACCGTTGGCCAAGTTCATCAGGTGGATATCCCACCCTTGTTTGCCAAGCAGCGCTAAAGTGCCGGCAGCCACAAACTCAATATCGTCCGGATGGGCAAATAGCGCTAATACACTCGGCATTTTCGGCCCTCAGAGCTTCTTGTTCAATCCCCAGCAACCACCTTAAGCTCGATGGCGATCTGCTCATCGGCAAGCTCGGTGAGCTCACATTGGGGCGAGCCACCTACCTCGATCGATTCACTCGAAAGAACCACAACATCCAGATTGCTTGCGAGCGTTTCGGAAGCGATCAGTTGGCGATTGGCTTCAAGAGCCTGCGCCAACTCAGAGTTCTTGGTAAAGACCTTGATGGCGATCCGATCGGTGTAGTTGCACTGACGACGCTTGCGCAAATCCTGGATCAAGCGAATCGCATCTTTGGCGATACCATCTCGGATCAACTCAGGCGTAAGCTCGGTGTTTAGGGCCACAACACAGGACTTACCCTGGGCGGCAGCCCACCCCTCTTTGGCGCTCAACCGAACCTGAATATCTTGTCCATCGAGTTGTAGTTCTTTGCCATCGATCGCAAGCACGATCTTGCCGTTGCGACTCATCTGATCCATGAGCTCTGCACCGCTTGCAGCCCCAAGGGCCGCTTTGAGCTTGGGCAGCAACGGCCCGACCCGTGGTCCTAAATTGCGAAAATTCGGCTGTACCGAATAAGTGACAAAAGGGCTCGAACCGCTCGTGTAGTGGATCTCTTTGACATTGAGCTCTTCTCGGACGATGTCGTCATGGCTGACGAGCCAGTCGATGTGACTGTCGCTTGCCAAAGTCACTTCGACTCGCGAGAGAGGTTGCCTGACTTTGAGTTTCGAGTCCATGCGAGCCGAGCGTCCAAGCGATGCGATCTGTCGCAAAAGCCCCATGCGCTCGTTGAGAAGCACATCGCTAGCCGCAAAATCCCCTGTGGGATAGTCGCACAGATGCACACTTTGTCGAACACCTGCAAGACCGCTGGTCAATTGACCCCAAAGAGCCTCAGCCAAAAACGGTGTGAATGGAGCAATGAGCTTCGAAGTCACCACCAAGCACTCATACAATGTCCAGTACGCATCGAGCTTGTCTTGATCCTGCTTATCCGAAGACCAATACCGAGCCCGACTCCGCCGCACATACCAATTGCTCAGCGCATCGACAAAAGCGTGAAGCGATTCGCAAGCCCCGTAGCTATCGTAGCGATCCATCTTGCCGACAACGTCGCGGCATGTGGTTCCAAGCTCGCTTAAAATCCAGCGATCCAGTTCGCTGCGGTCGCTCACCGGACGGTACGTCTTGGCCCTGGCCAATTCGCTTGCATCCAACTGATCCAAGCCGCCTTGGATCTCCGAAGGCCCCGCGAAACCGTCGATCTCTGCGTAGATCGTGAAGAAACTAAAGACGTTCCATAGCCGCAGCATGAACTCAGGAATGCTGTCGCGAATCGCCCTCTCGGAGTAGAGGATCGAGTTCCAAGGTGCTTGGTTTGCAAACAGATACCAACGCAGCGCGTCGGCCCCATAGCGATCGAAAATTTCCTGAGGACTTCGGTAGTTCCTCAGTTGCTTGCTCATCTTGCCGGTCTTCTGAACAAAGTCCCCACCCAGAGCACCCCGAGCGTCCTCTTCAGTTAAAAATCGCTGCTTGCCATCCTTGCTCTCGTACCATTCGGCCAGCATCAACCCTAGCACAATGCAGTTCTTAAAGGGATGTGGATACTCCGGTTGCTTGCCAAAGAGCATCGTGCTGATCGCCAGTTGGGAGTAGAACCAACCTCGGGTCTGGTCGATCGCTTCGCTGATAAAGTCCGCAGGGAACTGGGACTCGAATTGCTCTTTGCCTGTATGTGGATAGCCCCATTGCGCAAACGGCATCGCACCGCTGTCGTACCAGCAGTCGATAACCTCAGAGACTCTTTGCATCCTAGCCCCAGATGCAAAAGGGGACTGGTAAGTCACCGCGTCGATGTAGGGCTTGTGAACTTTCAGGTCTTCGGCCAATTCAGGATTGGCCTCCTTGGCACGCAACCAGACTTCCGTCCCCTGAACCCCTGGCTTGGCCAACAACTCTTCATAGGAACCGATCGACTCCATCTTGCCGGTCGCTTGGCAAACCCAAACCGGCAGAGGTGTTCCCCAATAGCGTTCGCGAGACAAAGCCCAATCGACATTCGATTCGAGGAAGTTGCCGAATCGTCCCGGCCCGATGTGCTCGGGCAACCAACCGATCTTGGAATTGTTTTCGAGCATCGCGTCGCGAAAGGCGGTCGTTCGAATAAACCAGCTTTCACGCGGGTATTGAATCAGTGGATCTTCGCTCGCACGCCAGCAAAACGGATAATCGTGAACGTACTGCTCTTGATGCCACAAGAGTCCCCGTTCCCGAAGCGATCGGCTGATGGGTCGATCCGCATCTTTGACCCAAACGCCTTGATAATCAGGGGCATCGGAAGTGAATTTCCCATCGGGGCCGACAGCGCAAATCAGTCCTGGGCCTTGGCCTTGGGCAAAGATAGCCTTTTGAGCCATGAGCACCTCATAGTCGACTTCGCCAAAGGCAGGGGCAAGGTGGACAATACCCGTACCTGAATCGATCGTCACAAAGTCTGCGTGCACCACGCGCCACTGGGTATGTTGCTCGCCGCCTGCGAGCAAGCTACCAAGTTGCATCCCCATTTTGGAATAGTAGTAATCGAAGGGAGGAACATAGCGACGCCCGACCAACTCGCTACCGGAGACAGTCTTTAAGACCGTAAGCTCCCGCTTGATCTTTTCCCCGAGCGTTTGAACCAGATCGGCCGCAACGATGAGGGTATCCTTGGATTCAGGATCTCTGCAGTAAGCGTACTTGATCCCCTCGTGAACCGCAGCAAACTGGTTCGACGGCAGCGTCCAAGGAGTCGTGGTCCAAACGACCAGCGAAGTATTGGGCTCATCGACCAGTGGAAAGCGAACATAGACGCTCGGATCGGCCACTTCGCGGTAACCTTGTCCCACCTCGCCGCTGCTTAGTGCCGTACCCCCTTGGGCCCACCACCAAACGATCTTATGTCCTCGGTAGAGCAAGCCTCGATCAAAGAGGTTCTTGAGCGACCACCAGACGCTTTCAACGAAGCTCTGATGGTAAGTGACATAGGCTTCGGAAAGATCGATCCAAAACCCGAGTCGCTCGGTGACTCTTTCCCATTCTCGCATGTAACGCCATACGCTTTGTTGGCATTTAGCGATGAACGGTTCGACTCCAAAGGCCTCGATCTCTTCTTTCGAATGGATGCCGAGTTCCTTGCAGACTTCAACCTCGACTGGCAAACCGTGAGTATCCCAGCCCGCCTTGCGATTGCACAAGTAGCCTCGCATGGTGCGGTAGCGTGGAAAAAGATCTTTGATGGCGCGCGTGAGGCAATGCCCCGGGTGTGGCAAGCCGTTGGCCGTCGGTGGGCCTTCAAAGAAAACAAACGGCTTCGACCCGTGCCTTAGCAACAACGACTTTTTGTAAATGTCGTTGTCTTTCCAGAACTTGAGAATCGATTCTTCTTGATTGGGAAACTTTACGTCGGTCTTTACAGCTCGAAACATCGATCACTCATCGTCTGGGAACTCGATCGGATTTCCATCTTCGTCCAGCTCCTCGTCGTTGTCTTCTGCGTCAGGGTGACCTTCGAGCATACCGTCATCGGCTGGTTCGATTTGATATTCATCTTCGAGTTCTTCCTCGAAATCGTCATCAAAGTCGTCATCGAAATCCTCTTCGTCAAAATCGTCGAAAGGATCTGGTTCGTCGTCCTCTCGCTCCGGAGCGGCTTCCTCGGGCAGATCATCCTCGTCGGCCTCGTCCTCGTCGTCACCCCAAGAACTTCGAACCGGCGGACGCATCGGCAAGGCAGATGCCGTTGAAGTCTGCAAAGCAGCTTCGAACCAGTCATCTACAGCGGCAACATTCGATGCGAGCAAGTCCGTTTCTCGTTGATCAAGCGTCTGGTTCATCAAGACTAAATCCGAGGTTTTGGGGAGCAAAAAGCGACTCTTTAAGACACAGATTACAGGCTGGCTAACAGTAGGTTGGCGACAAGTCGCCCAACTGTCAACCGCCGATAGGCTTCCAGGGCAATTCTGGAATCCAAGAAAATAATTCCAAGAGGACAAGATTTTCAGAAGCCGTGCGAAATGCACCTTAGGCCTGCGTTTTTCGACGCAGCGATTTGTAAGGTTTTCCGCACGTTTGGGGTCCCCAATCCCGGGTTGCTACACGGTTTTTTTTCACAAAGGGTTATCGAAATGCTCAAGAAAATTTTGTTCGGTTCGGTGCTGACAATCGCCGCAGGGGGCTTGCTACTAGGTACCTCGGCTTACAGCTATCTCAAAACAGGTGTCCACACCTTAAGGGACTCGGTCAAGGATCAAATCCCCATCGAAGTCGAGATCAAGCGAGCCCGAGAATTGATCTCGGATCTGAAGCCCGAGATCGCAAGCAACCTTAAGCTCATCGCACGCGAAGAGGTTGAAGTTGCCAAATTGCAACGGGAGGTTTCTACCAAGCGGACCTCGGTGACCAAGTCCAAAGACGCGATCCTCAAGCTCAAGGATGATCTCCAAAGCGGTGTGACTTACGTGACCTACCAAGGCAAAAAGTACAGCGCCGAGCAAGTTCGTCAGGATTTAGCCGATCGCTTCAAGCACCATCAAACACTCGAAGCGACCTCGGAAAAGCTGGTGAAAATCCTCGATGCTCGCGAGCGAAACCTCGTCGCAGCTCGACGCAAACTCGACGAAATGCTCGCAGCCAAGCGGGAACTGGAGGTCCAAGTCGAGAATTTGCAAGCTCGATTGACGATGGTCGAGGTGGCCCAGGCCGGTAGCAAGTTTGCTGTCGACGATGGAGCCATCGGCCAAGTCCGCCAAGCCCTCGATGAAATCGCCACACGAATCGATGTTGCTGAAAAGCTCTCAAATGGTATCGATGAAATCGGCTCGGTCCCGGTCGAACCGACCGTCGAACCCCAAGAGCTGATCGAGAAGATCTCCGAGTACTTCCAAGAGGATCGCTCCGGATCGCAAACCAACTCGGAGTTGGAACACTTGGCAAAGAGCCCTCTGTAAAAGCGGTCCATCGGGCATTATCGTGGCTGGCAATTCATACCGCAGGTTCTTTTCGTACTCGTACGCGTACTCAGTGAAACGGTACTCGTACTCGAAGAGAAGTATTGAGATGCCATTGACATACGGCCCAAAACCTGGGGTTCCAGCTTCCCTAAAAAGGTGATCGACTGGAATCGATTCAGGTGTTTTCGAGTACGAGTACCGCGACGATGAGTACGAGAAAGCCGAGCTGCTACCCACTAAAATACCTGAAGGACCCTAAAAGCCCTCGACGGCAAGAACCCTAGACGGATCGACCATTTGGCTTCATCATGAACCGTATATTCTTGTTCCAAAAACCATTTCAATCGCAACCGATGCCCAAACCCAAGATACTCTGGATCGACGGTGTCGGAAGCTTTGCAATGTGCGACTCGGACGAAGTCTCGATTGGACAAGCGTTTCCGGGGAATGATGTCGATCTGGCGATCCGTGGGGATATCAGCCGAAAAGCCTGCATCATCCGCCGCAAGGGAGAGGATCATCTGATCCAAGCGTTTCAAGCCACGAGCATCGACGGTCAGATTCTCCAGCGACCTGCGATCCTAAGATCTGGATCGATCTTGCGGATCGCAGATCGAGTGGAGCTGAGGTACATCCGACCGACGCTCCTGAGCGGCACGGCCAGGATCGAACTGCTATCGAGCCATCGTTGGCAGCCGGTTCTCAGTGCGGCAATCCTTTTAGGGGATAGCTGCATCCTGGGCCCAAATCCCGATTCGCATGTGGTCTGCCTTCCCCCTCGAGGGATCGACTGGAAAGGCCGATTCCTTTGGTTTCGGCAAGGCGAAGGTTGGATGTGCAAAGGGGTCGACTGCCCGGGCCTGAGCCTGGGCGATATTCCGGTAAGCGCCCCGTTTAAGCTGGAAACTGGCCTAAGAGTCCAATCCGACGTGGCCAGTTGGACGCTGACGGACTGTTAAAAGTCTGTTTTCTCGATTCGTTTTGTTAAGCACAGGTTGTCAATGTGCCCGCAGAGCACTCGACACACTGTCCCAATCGACCAAAATGATGTTCACCAAGAAACTTTTCCGCCCATCGAGCCCTTTGACCTTTAAAACCGCTGTGGAACGCCAAGGTGCTTCGATGAAATTTCAATACGCCAACGGAGACAGACCTCTGGAAGGCTACGCCATCCGTCGAGGCATCGGAGTTGGAGGTTTTGGAGAGGTCTATTTTGCCGAGAGCGACTCAGGCAAAGAAGTCGCCTTGAAACGAATCCAAAAGAATTTGGATGTCGAGATGCGAGGGGTTCGCCACTGCTTGAACCTTAGGCACCCCAATCTCGTTGCCATCTACGATATTCGCTATGACGAAGACCAGCAAGGCTGGATTGTCATGGAGTTTATCGAAGGCCAGTCGCTTCGGGATCACTTGGATCGAAGCTCCGATCCTGCCCTCGGGCCTATCCACTCGTTTGAACTAGGCAAACCCGAAAGAGTTTTACCCGTCTTCGCGCAGATCGTCGCAGGAATGACCTATCTGCACGATCAGGGGATCGTTCACCGCGATTTAAAACCTGCGAATATTTTCCTCGAAAAGGGGTTGGCAAAAATCGGAGACTATGGACTCTCGAAGTACATCAGCGCTTCGCGCCGGGCAGGCCAAACCGAAAGCGTTGGCACCTTTCACTACATGGCTCCCGAAATCGGAAAAGGGGAGTACGGCAAAGAGATCGATATCTATTCGCTAGGGATCATCCTCTACGAAATGCTCACCGGCACAGTCCCATTCGATGGCGAGAGCACCCAAGAGATCTTGCTCAAACACCTCACTGCCGATCCAGATCTTTCGATGCTGCCGACGAATCTTGCTCACGTGATCGGCAAGTCTCTGGCCAAGGATCCAAACGCTCGATATCGCGATGGCAGAGAACTGCTCCATGACCTCGGATACGAATTGACCGCAGCAGGCTTTGTCGCACCGCTTGTCCAAAACAGCCCCGTGTTAGCAAAGCCATCCACCCATGGGACTGCTCGGGTAAACTCGAAGGCCACAGCAACACAGACGGCCAAGGCTACTGCGAATCGAGTCGCCGGCAAAGCGTTGACTTCAGGCGAACGGCTAAACGCTTTCTTTACGATCGGTATCGATGGGCATCGAGCGATGCTCGAACGCGAACCGATCTATCAGCAACTTCGAGGCGGACTCAGTAGCTTGATGCGATCGATCGGCCTTTCTTCGAAACAGGAATCTGGAAACTGGATCCTAGCTATGATTGCTATCGTGGCTATCTTGTCGATCCCTGGAGCTTCAGTCGTCTTGGGATACGCTCTGGGCGCCTATGCCGTGTACTACTGCCTTTGGTTTTTCGGCCACGTGACAGCCGAGGACATCCCAGGCTCGCCAAAGTTCGCATCGGTTAACCCTAACTCATTGCAGGAAACAGCCGAGTACCCAACGGCGACGATCCGTTCTGCTCCAATCGCTGAAACCGTCAAAGCACGTCTACCGGTCTCGGCCAAAGAGGCCAAACGTGTTTGGAAGGCCCAGCAGCAAGCGGTTCTTGCGCACCGGGATTTTTGGAACGTGATCCACCCGTGGCTTCAGTCGATGACCTTCTCGGGCTTGATGGCCGCCGTCGCCTCGATCGCCGGAGGATTCATCGCCGTATCGAACGGTTATTTATCAAGTTCGAGCGGGGCGTGGAACTCCCAAGCCCTCGGTGCGATCGCTTGGCTCGGCTCGATGTCGATCCTTTGCAGTTGGGTCGTCGTGACCTTTGCGCGGCGTTGGGAGTCTAGGAACGAAGATTCGATCGCCTTTCGATTCGCAATGATGGTCGCAGGATTGATCCTTGGTGCGATCAGCTTTCAGCTAAGCGAGTTTTTGCTTATTCCATGGACTTCGATCCTGAACCCCGAAGCTGACTTCAACGCCAAGGTTTTCGATGGAGACTTCAACCGGGTTTTGAAGGGTTTCTACGACCAGGATCGAATGCCTAATCTCGCAGGTCACATGGCCTACTTTGCAGGATTGATGTGGGTCGTACGCTGGTGGCGACAATCCGACTCGCTTCGCAAGAAAAAATTCTCACTCTGGGCGGTCGTTTGGAGCATGCTCATGGCAGGGTTGGTGCAAGCGTTTTTCTTTTTCCCAAGCCCCTGGTGCTTGTGGATGGCAGGCATTACATCCCTTTCGGTTCAAATCGCATCCCCATGGATCGACCCGTCTGAGCCTCAATTGGGGCATCCTCAACTAGCTCAAGCTCGACACCGAGGCAATAATGCATGAACTTAAACCGGAGAGTTCGCGGATGCTAAATAAAGCTTTGATCAGTCGAATCGCAACCAATGCGATCCTCAGGCTTTCCCTTGGCCTGATCTGCGGGATTGCGATCGCTCAAGAAATTGGGAAACGCAAGCCTTCCGAACAAGAGCCAGCAATCGCTGGATCTGTCGCGGGCTCGGAGGATAAGGCCAATGTGCAAGAACAAGGCGACACCCAAGACTCCTACGATGCTGCACGGCAATCGCTCTCTTGGATGACTCGCTCGCTCCAACAGATGGCCGATAAACTCGACTCGATCTCCTCGAAGCTCGATCCGAATGCTTCCGAAGAAGAGATCAATCGCGAAGTCAAAAGAGCCATGCGAGAAGCGTTTGCCGATTTCCTGCCTGCATCGGCGATCCCTAACCCGATTCTATCGAATGGCAAACCAAGTCCCAAGAAGCCAGTCAAACCCGTTGCGGAGATCGATTCCAGTACAAAGCAGTTCGACTCGCCGATCTGGGACAGCACCACCCC